>NBJMC04203__coassemble_353_pt1 | contig 29429 bp, 22 predicted proteins | sample NBJMC04203__metabat2_high_PE_019 | metagenome-assembled genome bin NBJMC04203 | reverse complement strand
GGCTTCTACAACCTTTATGTGAAGCAGCGTTCGAACGACAATACCTCGTCGCGTTCGTGCTACGAAATGAACATTGAAGGGAATACGGTGAACCTGACGGTGACGACTGTGACCTACAAGGTTACGGAGTCCGATGCGATGGGGATTCCGCTCCGTTATGCCAAAACCTATACTCCGGCCACCAAAGGAGAGGTGGTTATCTACCTCAATGACCAACTGGTCGATTTGAGTCAGCCGGTCACCGTGATGGTCAATGGCCGCGAGGCTTTCAAGGGTATGGTAGAGCTTAATGCGGATAATTTGGTGAACAGTTGTGCCGAGTTCTATGACCCGATGCGTCTCTACCCCGCATCTGTCGATGTAACTATTCAGTAACAGGCTGGCCTTCTTCTTTATGATGCGGCGGGTGGCAGAGCTATGGCTCTGCCACCCGCCTGTTTTTTTCGCCCAGGCGAAGGATATTCTCGGAAACTTTACCTGCTGGTTGTAGAATCGGATATTGTTCGTATATTTACGAACAATATCACACCTCCATGAAAACCAAAGATTCACTCAATCCCGAGCAGATTGCCCGCGTGGCAAAGGCGCTGGGACATCCCACACGCATTGCGATACTGCAGTTCCTGTTGCGGCAGCCCAGTTGCTTCTTTGGCGACATTCACGAGGTGCTCCCCATTGCGAAAGCCACTGTCTCGCAGCACCTCAAGGAGCTCAAAGAGGCGGGGTTGATTCAGGGGGAGATTAAGGCCCCGAAGGTGAAATATTGCATTCATCGTCAGCACTGGGAGGAGGCGCGGAGGTTGTTTGCTGCCTTTTTTGCCGAGGAGCCGGCGGGAAGTGTTGCGGGCAAGGGATGCTGTGAGTAGTTGATAATTACGATAAAGGAGGGATTTTTTACCTTTTATGTTCGTAATTAGGCGAATAACGAACAATCAGAGTGAATACCAAATACAAACCCTAAAACAAGTAAAACAATGGAAATCAAAATCTATGGTCCCGGGTGTGCCAAATGTCAGGCCACGTGGCGCGTAGCCCAAAAAGTTGTGGATGAGGCCGGACGAGACGATGTGCAACTGACGAAAGTAACCGACATGGAACAACTCCTGGCGGCAGGTATTCTCACGACTCCGGCTGTTGTAGTAGATGGTGTGGTGCGTATCAAGGGACATGTGCCCTCGGAAAAGGAGTTGAAAGAGGTGTTGGGGTGGTAAGCCTCGAGCTTTTGTGAACTGTTCTGAAGATAGACTGAACGAACCATGATACAGGATTTTGCCGATTGGGTGGTGTATGGCCTGATGGGGCTTGACCCGGCAGTGCGCTGGGCTGCCGCACTCCACTTCTTCCTTTATGACACCCTCAAGATTCTCCTGCTCCTCTTCCTGATTAGCGTCGTGATGGGCATTGTGAACGCCTGGTTTCCGGTTGAACGGTTGCGAAACTACCTCGCAAAGCACCGTCTCTACGGCTTCCAATACCTGCTGGCAGCCCTCTTTGGGGCTGTCACGCCGTTCTGCTCCTGCTCCTCCATCCCGCTCTTTATCGGCTTTGTCCGCGGCGGGATTCCGCTGGGGGTCACCTTCTCGTTCCTGATTACCTCGCCCCTTATCAACGAGGTGGCAGTAGCCATGTTCCTCGGAACATTCGGCTATCAGGCAACTCTGGCCTATATCCTGAGCGGTCTGGTGCTGGGCTCCGTGGGCGGATGGGTGCTCGGACATCTTTCACTCGAACGCTACCTCAGTGACTGGGTCCTGCAGCAACAGCAGCACGCCTCTCTCCAAACCGAACGCTGGGAGGAGCAACATGCCTCCTTCGCCGAGCGACTGCCCGCCATCCTGCGGGAGGCGCTCGGCGTGGTACGCAGTGTGTTGCTCTATGTGTTGCTTGGAATTGCTGTCGGAGCTCTGATGCACGGTTATGTCCCCGCAGGGTTCTTCGAGGAGTATCTGGCTCGTGACCGCTGGTGGAGTGTGCCGCTGGCGGTCGGAGTCGCCGTACCGATGTATGCCAATGCAGCCGGTGTCGTCCCGATTGTGGAAGTGCTGGTGGCCAAAGGTATTCCGCTGGGTACGGCCATTGCCTTTATGATGGGGGTGGTGGGACTGTCGCTCCCCGAGGCCATGCTCCTTAAAAAGGTGATGCGATGGCAGTTGGTGGCCATTTTCTTCGGTACCGTGACAGGCTTTATTATTCTCTCAGGATACCTGTTCAATCTGGTCCTGTAGGGGTATAAAAAAGTTCGGGGCTCACACCATCACGGTGTGAGCCCCGAACGCTTATCGCAAGGTCGAGCGGACGACTACATCATGCCGCCCATACCGCCCATTCCTGCCGGCATGGCCGGAGCAGGATTCTCTTCTTTAATGTCAGCCAGTACACATTCCGTGGTCAGGAACATCGAGGCTACCGAAGCGGCGTTTTCCAATGCTACACGAGCCACTTTCGTCGGGTCGATAATCCCGGCTTTGAACATGTCTTCGTATTCGTCGGTGCGGGCGTTGTAGCCGAAGGCACCTTTACCTTCCTTGACTTTGTTCACCACGACGGAACCTTCGCCACCGGCGTTGGCCACGATTTGGCGCAGCGGCTCTTCGATGGCGCGTTTCACGATGTGGATGCCGGTGGTTTCGTCCTCGTTGTCACCTTTGAGTTTTTCGAGGGCTTTCGTAGCGCGGATGTAGGCTACACCACCACCCGGGATAATCCCTTCGGCCACAGCGGCACGCGTAGCGGCCAAAGCGTCATCCACACGGTCTTTCTTCTCTTTCATTTCTACTTCCGTAGCGGCACCCACGTAGAGGACTGCCACCCCGCCGGCCAGTTTGGCCAGACGTTCCTGGAGTTTTTCCTTGTCGTAATCCGAGGTCGAGGCTTCGATTTGTTTGCGGATTTGAGCGACGCGGTCTTTGATGGCATCTTTCTTGCCGGCACCGTTCACGATGGTGGTATTTTCTTTGGTCAGGGTCACCTTTTCCGCCGAACCCAGCATGTCGATGGTAGCCCCGTCGAGTTTCAGGCCGGTCTCTTCGCTGATAACCACCCCGCCCGTCAGGATAGCGATATCCTGGAGCATCTCTTTGCGACGGTCACCGAAGCCGGGAGCTTTGACAGCCGCGATTTTCAGCGTACCGCGCAGTTTGTTGAGCACGAGCGACGAGAGGGCTTCGCCGTCTACGTCTTCGGCAATCACCAGCAGCGCACGACCACTCTGTGCAACGGGTTCCAGCACCGGCAGCAGTTCCTTCATCGTCGATACCTTTTTGTCGGTAATCAGGATGTAGGGTTTTTCGAGGTCGGCTTCCATTTTTTCGGCGTCGGTGATGAAGTAGGGCGAGATATACCCGCGGTCAAACTGCATCCCTTCCACCACATCCACATGGGTGTCGGTACCTTTAGCCTCTTCCACGGTGATGACCCCTTCTTTTTTCACTTTGCTCATCGCTTCGGCAATCAGTTTCCCGATGGTCGAGTCGTTGTTGGCCGAGATGGTCCCCACCTGTTCGATTTTGCTGATGTCGTCGCCCACTTTCTGGCTCTGTTTCTGGAGGTCGGCTACGACAGCGGCAACGGCTTTGTCAATCCCGCGTTTGAGGTCCATGGGGTTGGCGCCTGCCGTTACGTTTTTGATACCGGTCGAGATGATGGATTGTGCCAGCACGGTAGCGGTGGTGGTACCGTCCCCGGCATCGTCATTGGTTTTCGAGGCGACCTCTTTCACCAACTGTGCACCCATATTGGCCACGTTGTCTTCGAGTTCCACCTCTTTGGCTACGCTCACCCCGTCCTTGGTGACGTGCGGAGCACCGAATTTTTTGTCAATCAGTACGTTGCGACCTTTCGGGCCGAGGGTTACCTTCACTGCATTAGCCAGTGCATCCACGCCCGTTTTGAGTTGTTCGCGGGCTTCGGTATCGAATATGATTTGTTTTGCCATGGTGTTTCGAGTTTTTTAAGAATAAGTGTGTGTCGTGAAACAGATTAGATAATCGCCAGAATATCGTTTTGTTTCATAATCAGGTAGTCTTTGCCGTCGACGGTAATTTCCGTACCGGCATATTTGCCATAGAGTACCTGGTCGCCCTTTTTGACCTCCATTTTCACGTCGTCAGTGCCCGGGCCTACGGCTACAACGGTTCCTGCCAGCGGTTTTTCTTTGGCGGTTTCAGGGATATAGAGACCTGAAGCGGTTTTTTCTTCTGCCGGTTTCGGCTCGATGAGCACGCGGTCTGCTAACGGTTTGATTTTCATGGTGTGTAATGAATTATGTTTTTATTTTACTTGTTTGTTCCAAAACAACGCTTGTGGGTATTGCATATACTGTGCCAAACCCGGAATGAGCGGGCATTCATGACAAAATGACAGCCCGCAGGCTGCCATTTTGCAAGGTAGATATGTCATTGGCGTTTGGGAATGCAGAATGCGGAATAGTACCCGCTATCTCCCTGTTGGATTAAAGTTGTCCCCCGAACTCCATCAGGTAGGCTTTGATAAATTCGTCAATCTCGCCGTCCATCACCCCGTCTACATCCGAGGTTTGGTAGTTGGTGCGGTGGTCCTTGACGCGGCGGTCGTCGAATACGTAACTCCGAATTTGGGAACCCCACTCGATTTTCTTCTTTTGCCCCTCGAGCTCCGCCTGAATGGCCTGACGTTTCTCCATCTCGATCTGGTAGAGCTTCGACCGCAGAATGCGCAGTGCATTCTCCTTGTTCATAATCTGGGAACGGGTCTCGGTATTTTCAATCACAATGCCGGTCGGAATGTGGTAAAGCCGTACGCCGGTCTCCACCTTGTTCACATTCTGTCCTCCTGCGCCGCTGCTGCGGTAGGTGTCCCACTTGATGTCGGCCGGGTTGATGACGATTTCAATGGTGTCGTCCACCGCGGGCGAGACAAAGACCGATGCAAAGGTCGTTTGGCGTTTGTTGTTTGCGTTGAAGGGCGAGAGCCGTACCATGCGGTGCACGCCGTTTTCACTCTTGAGATACCCGTAGGCGTAGTCGCCCACGAACTCTATCATGGCCGACTTGACCCCGACCTCGTCGCCATCCTGAATGTCGAGTGCCTTGACCGTATAGCCGTTGCGTTCGCCCCAGCGGGTATACATCCGCAGCAGCATCGAGGCCCAGTCGAGCGCTTCGGTACCTCCGGCACCGGAGTTGATTTCCATGATGGCTCCCATCTTGTCCTCTTCGGAGCGGAGCATGTTGCGCATTTCGAGCGCCTCGATAAGTCCCAGCGCACGGTGATAGGCCGTGTCCAAATCCTCCTCCGAGGCAGCCCCCTCCTTGATAAATTCAGGTACGAGCGACAACTCATCCATGGCCGTGGCAATGGCATCGTACTCCGTAACCCACGACTTGATGGCGGCTACTTTTTTGAGCTGGGCCTGTGCCTTCTCGGCGTCGTCCCAAAAGTCGGGCGCCAGGGTCAGCGCCTCTTCGGTTTTCAGTTCCTGACGTTTTCCGTCCAGGTCAAAGATGCCTCCTCAGCGCATCCTGGCGCCTTACAAGCTCTTTAATCTGTTCTGTGGTAATCATTTCGAATGGTTCTTTTGAGTTTACGAGTGTTTGGGGTGGGGCAGCGTGTGGCGGGTGCGCAGTTGTTCGAACAACCGTTCTCCCCATACCACTGCCATGGCCATCACGACCCGCGGCACTATCAGCCCAAACAGCCCCACCCCGAGAGCCGCATAGAGCAGCGTATCTTCGAGCAGGGAGTGGTTCATGGCCGCGTGTGCGTTGAGGCGTCGGGCATCGCGTAGCGGGATGTTGCCGTTTTCGACCTCGCCAATCATGACCGAACTGCCGTAAGTCAGTCCCAGCGTATTGAGGACAATCCAAAGGAAGGCGCATCCCGGGGCCAGACCGAAGGCCTTCATCAACGGGGCCAGGGGTGTGGTGAGGTAGCCAATCCAGTGAAACTCGCGGAGAATTTGCTGGAGGATATTGAGGCTGACGATGATGACGAACATCAGCGGCAGCAGTTTGGCTTGTGCCAGTGCCCAGTTTTGCATGACGGCGGCAAAAGAGGTATCGGCCACGTCACGGTGTGCCAGCAGCAGCGTGCCCGAGTACCCCTCGGGGAGGATGCGGTTCAGTATCCAGGCCGTTAGGAGTGCCATGGTGACCCGCAGGGCGGCCATTCCCCACGCCGAGCGGCAGCCCGCTTTGCGTTGTACGACCGATTCGACAATCAGATTGTGGGCGATAAGGGTCATTACGGCCAGTATCGTGACGCTGCGGTAGTCGAGGTTAAGGGTTCCCATAACACCGATAGCTGCGTAAATCGAGGCTGACATTCCCGTGAGAAAGGTCAGCACCCCTTCGCCGTTGAGTCCGATGTGGGAGAAGGCGGGGGTGAGCCACTCCGAGAGGGTGGCAATGACGCCGGCCCATTGCAGTAGTGCCACCCCAAAGGTAATGGGCAGCATCATCTTCACCAGCCACCACCAAGTGCGCACCCCGGCTTGAAAGCCGCGTTGCGCACAGGAGCGGGTGCGTATGGCTACGGTATGAGGCATGGGACTGTGGAGCGAGTTGTTACCGTTTGATGCGGAGGTAGTTGCAAAATTCGAATGCCGGTGTGTGGTCTGTTGCCGGGTGTGCTTCGTGCCAGGTCAGGCGCCACTCATCGGGGTTCACCGTCGGAAAGAGAGTATCTCCCTGCGGTGATGCCGCAATTCGGGTCAGGTAGAGGCGGTCAGCCAGAGGCATCGCCTGCCGATAGATTTCCCCACCCCCAATGATAAAGACCTCCTCGTCGGTCGGCTGAAACGGCGCCAGGGCTTGTTCCAGCGATGCAGCCGTCACTACCCCTTTCGGCATAGCCAGCGACGTGTTGCGGCTCACCACCACATTCGTACGGTTCGGCAGCGGCCGGCAGCCGAGCGATTCGAAGGTTCGGCGTCCCATCACCACAGGGTGTCCCTGCGTGGTGCGTTTGAAGTATTTCAGGTCTTCGCTGATGTGCCAGGGCATCTGGCCGCCGTTGCCGATAACCTGGTTTTCGGCAACGGCAACGATGAGGGATAGTATCATGGTTCGGGACGCTGTGGAGTGGTTCATTCGGGCCGTGGCGAGAAGGGGACTCTCTGTACGGCATTCTAAAGAGCAGGAGAGTACATGGAAACTCTCCTGCTCTGTTGTCTTTTAATAAGGGCTACGCCAGAGCGGCCAACTGCTCCTCGAGCGCCTTTATCTTGGCCTCGGCATCGGCCTGTTTGGCCCGTTCGTTGGCAATCACCTGCTGCGGTGCATTCTGTACGAATCGCTCGTTGGAGAGCTTTTTCATGACACTGGCCAGGAAGCCGCGCGTATAGTCTAACTCCTTGGTTAGCCGTTCCCGCTCGGCAGCCGTGTCAATCATCTCGCCCAGCGGAATGAAATATTCGGTCGTCTTCACAATGAACGATGCCGCCCCGCTCGGTTTCTGCGCTCCTGCCGCCATGGCCGATACGCTGCTCAGGTTCCCCATCTTCACAATCACCGCCTCAAACTCCGCAGGGTAGTTCTCGTCGGCCGCATAAATCAACTCCATCGGCTCTTTCTGGGCAATGTTCTTGCTCTTGCGCACGTTGCGGATACCGCTGACCACCTCTTTGGCCAACTCGAAGCGTTCCACCAGTGCCGACGAACGCTCCGTCACGGGCAGCGAGGTGTAGCGGCTCACCATAATCGACTCCTTCGGTCCCCGTTCGGCCACGTAGTGCCAAATCTCTTCCGTGATAAACGGCATGTAGGGGTGCAGCTGTTGCAGCAGTTGTTCAAAATAGCCGATTGTGGCCGTATAAGTCGTGGTGTCGAGCGGCTGGCCATAGGCCGGCTTCACCATCTCCAGATACCACCCCGAGAAGTCTTCCCAGAAGAGGCGGTAGAGAGTCATCAGGGCATCCGAAATACGGAACGAGGCAAAGTGCTCGTCAATCTCGGCCACGGTGGCAGCCAGTTTTGCACCGAACCATTCGACGGCCATCCGAGCCGCTTTGGGTTGTTCGGCCGCGGCGTTCACCTCCCACATCTTAATCAGTCGGAACGAGTTCCAAATCTTGTTCCCGAAGTTACGCCCCTGCTCAATGAGTGACTCGTCCCAGATAATGTCGTTTCCGGCCGAGCTGCACAGCATCATGGCTACCCGCACGCTGTCGGCGCCGTACTTGGCAATCAGGTCGAGCGGGTCGGGCGAGTTGCCGAGCGATTTGGACATCTTGCGGCGCAAATTGTCACGCACAATCCCCGTCAGGTAGACGTTGCTGAAGGGGCGTTCGCCCTGGTATTCGTACCCGGCCATAATCATGCGGGCCACCCAGAAGAAGAGAATCTCGGGAGCCGTCACCAGGTCGTTGGTGGGGTAGTAGTATTTGATTTCAGCGTTGTTCGGGTCGAGCACGCCGTCGAAGACCGACATCGGCCAGAGCCACGAGCTGAACCAGGTGTCCAGCACGTCGGGGTCGCGTGTCAGGTCGGCGGCTGTCAGTTCGTCATGTCCGCTTTTGGCACGCGCCAGCTGTACGGCCTCCGCTTCGCTCTCGGCCACCACAAAACCGCCGCCCAGGCTCTGCGGAATGTAGTAGGCGGGAATCTGTTGCCCCCACCACAACTGACGGCTCACGCACCAGTCCTTCACATTCTCCATCCAGTAGCGGTAGGTGTTTTTGAATTTGGCGGGTACCAGCCGAATGATGTCCTCCATTACGGCCTTCAGGGCCGGTTTGGCCATCTCGTCCATCTTCAGGAACCACTGCATCGAGAGTTTCGGCTCAATTACCGCACCGCTGCGTTCCGAGGTGCCCACCTTGTTGGTGTAGGCTTCGACCTTCTCCATCAGGCCGGCCTCCTGAAGGTCGGTCTCAATCTGCCGACGCACGTCGAAACGGTCCATCCCTACATATAATCCTGCTGCTTCGCTCAGGGTACCGTTGTCGTTGAAAATATCGATACTCGGCAGACCGTGTTTTTCGCCGAGCATATAGTCGTTCACGTCGTGTGCCGGGGTCACCTTGAGGCATCCCGTCCCGAACTCAATGTCCACATAATCATCCTCAATCACCGGTATCGAACGTCCCACCAGCGGCACGATGACCCGTTTGCCCTTGAGCCATGTGTTTTTCGGGTCGTTGGGGTTGATGCACATGGCCGTGTCGCCCATAATGGTCTCGGGACGCGTAGTGGCCACGACGGCATATTTCGGGGTGCTGGCATCCGGATTCTCCACCATGTAGCGCAGATAGTAGAGTTTGCCGTGCTCCTCCTTGTAGATGACCTCTTCGTCCGAGATGGCCGTCAGCGCTGCAGGGTCCCAGTTCACCATCCGTACCCCGCGGTATATCTTGCCCTTGTTATAGAGGTCCACGAAGACGTGAATCACCGCTTCACTCAGCCGCTCGTCCATCGTGAACTTGGTCCGCGCCCAGTCGCACGAAGCCCCTAACTTCTTGAGCTGCTCCAGAATGATACCGCCGTGTTTCTCTTTCCACTCCCAGGCGTGGCGCAGAAACTCCTCACGGGTCAGGTCCGTCTTCTTAATCCCTTCGGCTGCCAGTTTCTGGACCACCTTGGCCTCGGTGGCAATCGACGCGTGGTCGGTTCCGGGTACCCAGCAGGCATTCTTCCCCTGCATGCGGGCCCGACGTACCAGCACATCCTGAATCGTATTGTTCAGCATGTGTCCCATGTGCAGCACTCCTGTCACGTTGGGCGGCGGGATGACAATCGTATAGGGTTCGCGGCTGTCGGGCACGGAGTGGAAAAAACCGTTGTCAAGCCAGTACTGGTACCATTTGTCCTCCTTTTCGGCAGGGTTGTATTTGGCAGGTATCTCTGTCATTTTGTCCGATTTTTAATTCGAACGCCGTTTTGCATATTTTTTGCTGACGTTCGCAGAGTGCAAAAGTACAAAACAGTTTCCGATAAACCGCATAAAACGCGCGAAAGGGTAATAATCGGCCCCTGTTCGCCGTTTTTTTGTAACTTTGTCTCTTCGTTTGTCGATTTGCGCTGAGAGCAAATCACTCCTACTTTATACTGCATATGAGCGATAAAAAACATAGTAAACTGATTGAACAACTCTCCGGCATCTCGGATGTGCTGGACGGCAAAAGCCAGGTGATTCCGATTATTTCACCCGACGATGACGATACGCCTCACGGCACGTCGATGCCCGATGTGCTGCCTATTTTGACACTGCGCAGTTCGGTGCTTTTCCCGGGGGCGATAACCCCCATTACGGTGGGACGCGAAAAGTCGATGCGGCTGGTGCGTGAAGTGGACCAGAACGGCGGTATGCTCGGAGCGCTGCTCCAGAAAGAGGCCGAGGTCGAAAACCCCGGTCCCGAGGACTTGTTCTCGGTGGGGACTGCGGCACGTATCCTCAAGGTGCTCGAAATGCCGAACGGTAACCTGACGGTTATCCTGCACGGGGTCGAAAAGTTCGAGATACGCGAGTATGTCGCGTCGGACCCCTTCTTCAAGGCAAGCGTGCGACCGCTGAAAGACCTGACGCCGGAAAAGAACAACATCGAACTCGATGCTCTCATTGAGTCGGTGAAGGAGATTGCCCTGAAGATTATCAACCTCTCGTCGAACATTCCGCAGGAGGCTACTTTTGCGATTAAGAATATCGATAGTCGGCGCGGGATTATCAATTTCATCAGTTCGAACATCGACCTGCCCGACACCGACCGTCAGGCACTGTTGGAGGCGCCGGGGTTGATTGCCCGTGCGCGCAAGTTGCTCGAGATTCTGGTGCGTGAGTTGCAGCTTATCGAGCTCAAGAACGAAATCCAGAGCAAGGTCAAAGAGGATATCGACCAGCAGCAGCGGGAGTACTTCCTGCAGCAGCAGATGCGTACCATTCAGGATGAGTTGGGGGGCAATCCTGCCGACCGTGAACTGGACGAGTTGCGCGAGAAGGCTGAAACGAAAAAGTGGAGCAAGGAGGTCGAAGAGCTCTTCTACAAGGAATTGGGCAAACTGGACCGTATGAACCCTGCCGTGGCGGAGTATTCGGTGCAACTCAATTACCTGCAACTGATACTGGAGTTGCCGTGGGACGAGGTGACGCGCGACAACCTCGACCTGAAACGGGCCAAACGCCATCTGGACAAGGACCATTTCGGGCTGGACGATGTGAAGGACCGTATCCTGGAGCACCTGGCCGTGCTGAAACTCAAGGGAGACCTGAAGTCCCCGATATTGTGCCTCTATGGACCTCCGGGGGTGGGGAAAACCTCGCTCGGAAAGTCGGTAGCCGCATCGCTGGGGCGTAAGTTCGGCCGTATCTCGCTCGGCGGGATGCACGACGAAGCCGAGATTCGGGGACACCGCCGTACCTATATCGGAGCGATGCCCGGGCGTATCATTCAGACCATTCGTCGGGCAGGGTCGTCGAACCCGGTGATTATTCTGGACGAAATCGACAAGGTGGGGCAGTCGAACCACGGTGACCCGGCATCGGCGCTGCTCGAGGTGCTCGACCCGGAACAGAACAGCACCTTCCACGACAACTACCTCGATACGGAGTATGACCTCTCGAAGGTACTCTTTATCGCGACGGCCAATAACGTAGGGAATATCTCTCCGGCGTTGCGCGACCGTATGGAGATGATTAACGTGAGCGGTTACCTGCTCGAAGAGAAGGTGGAGATTGTCAAACGTCACCTGCTGCCCAAGCAGCTCGAAGCACACGGGGTGAAGGCTGACCAGTTGAAACTGGGCAAGAAGGCGATTGAAAAGATTATTTCGGAGTATACCCGGGAGTCGGGCGTGCGTACGCTGGATAAACTGATAGCCAAGATTGTGCGCCACCGCGCCAAGGAGATTGGCATGGAAGAGGAATACAGCGTGGAGGTGACGCCCGCCATAGTGGAAAAGATACTCGGGGTGCCGCGTTACCTGAACGAGATGTACGAAGGCAACCAGCATATCGGCGTGGTGACGGGTCTGGCCTGGACCGAGGTGGGAGGCGACATCCTCTATATCGAGTCGTCGCTCAACAAGGGCAAGGGCAACCTGATTATCACCGGTAATTTGGGCGATGTGATGAAGGAGTCGGCTTCGATTGCGTTGGGGTGGGTCAAGGCTCATGCCGACCGGTTGGGCATCGATTCGAAACTCTTTGAAGAGAACGATATTCACATTCACGTGCCCGAAGGGGCTATTCCGAAGGATGGTCCGTCGGCCGGGATTACGATGGTCACGGCGCTGACTTCGGTCTTCACGGGACGTAAGGTGCAGGCACGGTATGCCATGACCGGCGAAACGACCTTGCGGGGCAAGGTGTTGCCGGTGGGTGGCGTGAAGGAGAAGATTTTGGCGGCCAAACGTGCTGGGATTACCGATATTATCCTGAGCGTCGAAAACCGCAAGGATATCGAAGACATCAAGGCCGATTATGTGAAAGGGCTTACCTTCCACTATGTCGAAACGCTGGACGATGTGCTGAAACTGGCGCTGGTGTAGCCCTGGCTGTTATTCCGTGATAAAAGCAGCGGCGGCATCTCTCTCTGAGATGCCGCCGCTGCGGTTTTATCTCCTTAGGTCACCGCGTCTATGCGTACCACGGGAGGAAACGCTCCTCGCCCTCGGCTCGTCGCAGCACGGGATGCGTCTTCTGGAGAGACTCCCCGTTCAGCACCCGTTCATAACAGTGCAGGTATTCCCGTGCCATGCGGTCGGCCGAGAACAACTCACGGGCATAGTCGTGACACCTTTGTCGAGAGAAAGCCTCGGCGTGCCGTGCCGCCTCGCGCAGTGCCGAGCAATACGGAGAGCAGAATCCTACCTCGGATGTGACCAACTCCGACAGTGAACCGTAGGGTGTGGCAAAGACCGGAGCCCCAAAATAGAGACTCTCGATAACGGCCAGCCCGAAAGGCTCGTGCCACCGAACCGGGAAAATCAACCCTTTCGAACCGTTCAGCAGCCGAAGTTTCTCCTCGCCGCCGACCATTCCTGCAAAGTGAATCTTCGGCGAGAGCGTCAGCCGAAATCCCATCTTGATGTTGAGGCGCGTGCCGCCCAGCACCATGAGCCGTTCGCCGTGCATGCCCCGTACCACCTCAATGGCTCCCCGCACATTCTTCACCCGCCACGCTGCATTGCCCAAAAAGTGGAAATAACGGCGCGGTGTGTCCCAATTCGGAACGCCGTAATCGCTCCATTCGAGTCCGTTGTAGACAAAGGTCTCCGCTCCGTGCCGTTCTGCGTGGTTGCGCGAAAGGAATACCGTGTTGAGCGGCAGCGGCCGCCCGCCTGAGCCGTTCGTATGCTCGGTGTAGAGGTATGGCCGTGTCAGCTCCTCTCCCTGCGGCAGGGCGTGGAGGTGCACCAGGTCTGCATCGGCCGGTATCTGCTGCGCGAGCGGTCGGGTCGGGTCATAGGCGAGGCACGCGGCGAAGTCGCAGGTCGAACCGGCTCCGGCCAGGTAGGTTACCCGGTAGCCCATCCGCACCAGAGCCTTCCCCAGTCCCCATATGACACGCTCGATGCCGCCGTATCGGGTGACGGGAAGCCTGACCGGAAAGTAGATAAGGATATGCATAGAGAAAATCGGCAATCAAATTGAGAAGTGACGCTCCGAAGACGGTTACTCCATCTTTTCAAGGGTCAGTTGGGGAAGCGCCTGAATAAACTGGAAGAGGTGGGTATGGTCGGCGGCATGGTGGGTCTTGACCACCATTGTCACCCGAAACAACTCGCCGTTGCCTACCACCTCATGAGTTGTTTCGTAGCTCACCAGTGTATGTTTTCGTTCGTGTATCTCGGCCATCACACGCGTCAGGTTCTCCTTGTCGGTGGTCGCAAAGACGATTTGTGCGGTGTGCATGCCGATGCTGCCGAGCACCAGTGTCGAGAGTTCCAGCCCTGCCAGCGTGAGCACCATGGCGGCTACCCCTATCCAGTACATGCCGGCTCCCGCGGCCAGCCCGATACCCGCCGTGGCCCACAGCCCTGAGGCGGTGGTCAGCCCCCGCACGAACTGTTTGTGAATCATAATTGACCCGGCACCGATAAACCCGATGCCGGTCACCACCTGTGCGGCAATACGTCCCGGGTCACCGACGCCGCCCAGTCCGTACATCGAGACAATCATAAAAAGGGCGCTCCCCAATGCGACCAAAAAGTGGGTGCGCAGTCCCGCCTCTTTGGCGCGGTATTCGCGGTCGAAACCGATAATACCGCCCAGCAGAGCCGCCAGGGCCAAACGGCCGATAAATGTCCATTCCATATCGCTGTGTCTCTAAAAGGTTGTGGTGTGGAGCGTGTGTGTCGAAAAGAAAACGGTGTCGAGGCTCCCGCACACCGTGCAGAGTCCCCCGACACCGTGCAACAAAGCGCGATTACTCCACGTAGCTGCTGTTGTCCCAGCAGTGGGTGCAGAGCTGCTCTTTCGGCAGGCCGATGGCCTCGACCACATCCTGCAGGCGCTGGAACTTCAGCGAGGTGAGTTGCAACTGCTGGCCCATCACCTCGACCATCTTGCGATGTTTCTCGGTGGTGTCGTCAGCATATTCCATGAGGGTTTCGTCCGAGAGTTTGTCGGTGCCCTCCAGGTCGCGGATAACACGCCGTGCGTAGAGGTCGAAGGTCGAACGCGAGGTCGAGAAGTTCAGGAAACGGCACGGGAAAATCAGCGGCGGGCAGGCGATGCGCATATGCACCTCTTCAACGCCCACCTCTTTGAGTTTTACCACATTGTCCTTCAGCTGGGTACCCCGTACAATGGAGTCGTCCATAAAGACGATTTTCGAGCCGCGCGTAAAGGCTTCGTTCGGCAGCAGTTTCATCTTGGCGACAAGGTCGCGCATGGCCTGGTTCTGAGGCATAAAGCTGCGTGGCCAGGTCGGGGTGTACTTGACGAAGGGGCGTTTGTAGGGGATGCGTTTGGCATTGCTGTACCCGATGGCGTGTCCCACACCCGAGTCGGGTATCCCTGCCGCAAAATCGGCCTCCAACTCCGGGTCGCGCGCCGCCATGGCCGCCCCGCAACGGTAACGGGCGTCTTCGACGTTAATCCCCTCGTAGCACGATGACGGATAACCATAATAGACCCACAGGAACGAACAAATCTGTTTGCGCGGTCCCGGTGCCAGAATGTCGGTCACCCCGTCGCGGGTCAGCTGCACCGCTTCGCCCGGGCCCAGGTCGCGCACATATTCATAGCCGAGGTTCAGGAACGACGAACTTTCCGAAGCCGCCACATACCCGAAGTCGTTTTTGCCGATAATCACCGGCGTGCGGCCGAAACGGTCGCGGGCGGCATAAATCCCGTGCTCGGTCAGAATCAGCATCGAGCAGGACCCCTTGATGGTTCGCTGTACGTTTTCGATACCCTCCTTGAAGGTGCGGCTCTGGCTAATCAAAATCGCCACCAGCTCCGTCGGGTTGATGTCTGACCCCGACAACTCCGCAAAATGCACATTTTCGTTCAGCAGCCGTTCGGTAATCTCCTCGATATTCTCGATGCGCGCTACGGTGACAATGGAAAAACGTCCCAGGTGGCTCGTGACGGTCACCGGCTGCGACTCGTAGTCGCTGATGACCCCGATGCCGAGCGTCGAACCGGCAAATTTCGGCAGGTCGTCCTCAAACTTGTTCCGGAAGTATCCGTTTTCAAGGCTGTGGATGGACCGGATAAACTTCTCGCCGTTGAAAAAGGCCATCCCGGCGCGTTTGGTCCCCAGGTGGGAGTGGTAGTCCGTGCAGTAGAAGACGTCATTGACGCATTCGCGCCGCGAGGCGCAACCGAAAAATCCGCTCATATAGGCTGTGTACTATTTAATGGTGGTAGGAACTATGTGTGTCTAACGGAGTTTGTGCGAGATGAGGTTCATGAACTCTTCGCGGGTCTGTATCTGGGTGAGGAATGCCCCGGTAAAGGCCGAGGTAGTGGTGGCAGAGTTCTGTTTTTCGACGCCGCGCATCTGCATGCACATGTGGCTCGCCTCAATCACCACCGCCACGCCCAGCGGGTTGAGCGCCTCCTGGATGCAGTCGCGGATTTGCACCGTCAGTCGCTCCTGTACCTGCAGCCGCCGTGCAAAGCAGTCCACCACGCGCGGTATTTTCGAGAGCCCCGTGATAAACCCGTTCGGGATGTAGGCTACGTGTGCCTTGCCGTAAAACGGAACCATGTGGTGTTCGCACAGCGAGTACAACTCGATATCCTTCACCACGACCATCTGTTTGTACTCCTCCCGGAACTTGGCCGACAGCAAAATCTCAATCGGGTCCTGTTCATACCCCTGGGTCATAAACGAAATGGCTTTGGCCACCCGTTCCGGTGTCTTCAGCAGCCCTTCGCGGGTCGGGTCTTCGCCTATCAGTTCCAAAATGGCCCGATAGTGTTCGGCCAGTTGTGCTATTTTGTGTGCGTCGTACTCCATGTCTCTGTCGTTCGGTCGCCGTATGCCCCGACTGTAGGGCTGGAAGGCCTCGCCTGGCGCATCGCGGCGGCGGTTTTCCTCACAAAGGTAAAATTTCCACCCGAGAATTTCGCCCCGCAAGGCAATATTTCTCGGTCGAGCAGGGTTATATCCATAGTCATTGAACGGGGTGCAAAGAAAAGTTTCAGATTTTTTTGAAAATCTCACTGTGAAATGATTAACAATAAAAAATTATTACTACCTTTGTGACGTGAAAGTGTGCGCAATGAACGCATGGCGCATGTTCGTCACAAGTGAAGTGAAAGCAATATAAACCAATTAAAACCAATAGATTATGTCACTCGACCTGAGCAAGTACGGCATTAAGGACGTGAAGGAGATTCTCCACAACCCGTCCTACGAAGAACTCTACAAAGCAGAGACCTGCAGCTGCCTGAGCGGCTATGAAAAAGGGGTGGATACCGAACTCGGTGCGGTGAACGTGATGACCGGGGTCTTCACCGGCCGTTCGCCCAAAGACAAATACATCGTTAAAGACGCTACGACCGAAAACACCGTATGGTGGACCTCGGACTTCGCCAAAAACGACAACAAACCCATCACCCCGGCCGTGTGGAGCGAACTCAAAAAAATCGCTACGACCGAACTGAGCGGTAAAAAACTCTACGTGATGGATACTTTCTGCGGTGCCAACCCCGACACCCGTCTGAAAGTGCGTTTCATCATGGAAGTGGCCTGGCAGGCTCACTTCGTGAAGAACATGTTTATCCGTCCGACCGAAGAAGAACTCAAAAACTACGGCGAACCGGATTTCGTGGTGCTGAACGCTTCGAAAACCACCAATCCCAACTGGAAAGAGATGGGGCTCAACTCGGAAAACTTCGTGGCCTTCAACCTGACCGAAAAAATGCAACTCATCGGCGGTACCTGGTATGGCGGTGAAATGAAGAAAGGGATGTTCTCGATGATGAACTACCTGCTTCCGCTGCGCGGTATCGCGTCGATGCACTGCTCGGCCAACAAAGGTAAAGATGGCGATGTGGCTATCTTCTTCGGCCTCTCGGGAACCGGGAAAACGACCCTCTCGACCGACCCCAAACGCGAACTCATCGGTGACGACGAACACGGCTGGGACGACAACGGTGTCTTCAACTTCGAAGGCGGTTGCTATGCCAAGGTTATCAACCTCGACAAGGAATCGGAACCGGATATCTACAAAGCCATCAAACGCGACGCCCTGCTCGAAAACGTGACGGTGGATGCCAACGGCAAAATCGACTTCAACGACAAGAGCGTAACGGAAAACACCCGTGTGTCGTACCCGATTTATCACATCGACAACATCGTGAAACCGGTGTCGAAAGCAGGTCCCGCTCAGAAAGTTATCTTCCTGACGGCCGACGCTTTCGGGGTGATGCCTCCGGTATCTATCCTCACTCCGGAACAGACCAAATACTACTTCCTCTCGGGCTTCACCGCTAAACTGGCAGGTACCGAACGCGGTATCACCGAACCGACTCCGACCTTCTCGGCCTGCTTCGGTGCAGCGTTCCTGACGCTCCACCCGACCAAATATGCCGAAGAACTCGTGAAACGCATGAACGCTTCGGGTGCTACGGCCTACATGGTGAACACCGGTTGGAACGGTACCGGCAAACGTATCTCGATTAAGGATACCCGCGGTATCATCGACGCTATCCTCGATGGCTCGATTGACAAGGCCGAAACGAAGATGATTCCGATTTTCAACTTCAAGGTTCCGACCGCTCTGCCGGGCGTAGATTCGAAAATCCTCGACCCGCGCGACACCTATGCCGATGCGGCTGAATGGACCAAGAAAGCGGAAGACCTGGCCGGTCGTTTCGTGAAGAACTTCGAAAAATACACCGACAATGCGGAAGGTAAGGCACTGGTAGCCGCAGGGCCGCAGCCGACCAAATAGTCATCCTTCAATAAAAGCCAATGGGGGCATCTTCTGGGAATCAGAAGATGCCCTTTTTGTTTTGCCTGGACATGGGGTGAAGATGGTATAAAAATGATTAATTTTGTCACCATACGATGGTGTTAAATTAATCATTACTCAATCAGATACAGGTTATGAAAAAGATTTTTTTGGGGTTGCTGTTGGCTGCGGCCAGCTTGTTTCAGACAGTTTGGGCGCAGGAGGAGATGCCTTATGCCAAACTGCTGACCATGGACAAGGAGGCGCTCAAAGCAGGCAAGTTTAAGTATGACGACTATCGGAACCAGTATGTGTTACGCAAGGGGAATGGCTGGAATGATGTGGCCAATGTATTGAATGCGGTGAATGGCGCGACTGCGGATATTCGTCCTCATCCGGATGATTACATGGTGGTGATTCAAAACGGGGCGGATGGTTGTGCTGCGTGGGTGGATGTGTTGTTCTACAAAGATGATACGTACCATCGGTTGCTGACGTGGGCAAAAGACAATGGGGCGGATTTGGTGGAGACCAGCTCGGGTAAGACCATCAAGCATCAGTTCAACTATGGTGGGTACAACGTGGAGTTGAGCCTGACCACGAACGGGGTACAGGCGGTGACGCAGCGGACGACCATGGCAACGGCCAAGACGGTGGATGAGTCGTATAATACGTATCACTACATCATCTATACGCAAAATCCTGCGGCTTCGGATTATTTGACGAAGATGGCCAAAAAACAGGCCAAGCGTGATGCGAAGGGAAAGAAGAAACAGAGTGTGGAGGATTTGATGTAGTCCGTTTCGAGTGGATTTTCCTCAAACGATTTACGGCGGTGCGCTCCAATGAGCGCACCGCCGTAAATCGTTTACAGGGAGCCGTAAATGCTGTCTATATCTTCGCTTCGTGCGAGCGTACCAGCGAGAGGTAACGGCGCGAGGGAGAGGGGAGGGGCTCACTGCCCAAACCGTACTCGGGCCACCGCCTATCTACAGCCTCGATGACCTCGGGTGACATGGTCACCACGTTGGGCCATCCGCGTTCTACCTCTGAGGGCTTGAAACGGGCATCGAGGCGTAAAACACCTTGTTCGGTTATCTGTACGTCCCGCACCGGGTCCGTGTTGCCCGCTGCGAGCCATACCTGCTCGTCAAAGGTCAGGTCAGCAGCCTCTACAAAATCATCCCATACCACTTCGATGGGGATGCTCTTCTGTCGGGTGCGTTCGCCGCCCTCTTCCGCCAGTTTGCGGGTGAGGTCGAGGCACAGTTTTCCTCCATATCCGATGTAGGGGGCTGCGTGGTCGAGTACGTCCAGTATCCCCTGCGAGAAGTGGGCATCCCGTGCAGGGTCAAAACAGTGGAGCCGCTCGCGGACAACCGCTTCGTAGCCCGTCCCTGATACCCCCGCTGTGTCTTCGTCCGAGAGCACTATCAGGAACTTGTTGAAACTCATCTGTCCGGCGCCCCACAACGCATGGGCCACCTTCATGGCCTGCCCTGGGTAGCTCTTGCGAATCACGCAAACCGCGATGTTGTGCGCTACTCCGGCCGGAGGCATCCAGAGGTCGATGACCTCGGGGGCCACGGCCAGGCGAATGGGTGCAAGAAAAATCCGTTCGGTGGCCAGCTGGATATAGGCATCCTCCATGGGCGGGACGCCTACCAGCGTGGCAGGCCATATGGCTCCTTTGCGGTGGGTAATGCAGGTGACGTGGAAACGGGGGTAGAGGTCTTTCAGGGAGTAGAATCCCGTATGGTCGCCGAAGTCTCCTTCGACCACCTTCGGCTCCGCAGGGTCCACATACCCTTCGATAACGAAATCGCAATCGGCCGGTACCCACAGTTTGTTTGTCAGGCATTGTACCATTTCGACCGGTCGGTTGCGCAGGAACCCCGCCAGCAGGTATTCGTCCACCCCGTCGGGCAGGGGGGCCGTGGCGCAATAGGTGTAGGCGGGGTCGCCCCCGAGGCAGACAGTGACGGGCATCCGTTCGCCACGGTGGCGGTAGGCTTCGTAGTGCCGTTCGCCGGTCTTGTGGCGGTGCCAGTGCATCCCCGTGGTGTGGCTGTCGAAAATTTGCATGCGGTACATCCCCACGTTGCGGATGCCGTTTTCGGGGTCTACGGTGTGCACCAGCGGCAGCGTCACGAACCGTCCGCCGTCGTGGGGCCAGCATCGGAGCACGGGCAGGCGGTTGAGGTCGGCCGCCTTGCCGCGCAGCACGACCTCCTGACACGCTCCGCGTCGCGACAGCCGGCGCGGCATCCACCGCGCCGCCTCGCCCAGCAGCGGCAACATCCGCAGCTTATCCATCCAACTGGTTTTGGGCTTTACGGCCTCCGCAAAGAGCGTATCAATACGCCAGCCGACATCACTCAGCCGTTCCACCCCCAGGGCCATACATATTCTCCGTTCCGACCCCAACAGGTTCGTGGCCACGGGAAACTCCGTTCCGGTGTTTTCGAACAACAGCGCCTTGCCTCCACCGGGCTGTTTGGCCTGGCGGTCGGTCAGTTCGGCAATCTCCAGTTCGGGAGTAACAGGGGCCGTGATGCGTATCAGTTCGCCCGCCTCCTCCAGGGCGCGGAGGAATGCGGCTAAATTTCTGTACATAAAAAGCGGTATGAATGGTTCAAATTTAATAAATTTGCAAAATACACTCTACCAATCCGAAAGCAGATTATGGCGAAACCCATCTATTTATACAATACCCTGACCCGTCGCAAAGAGGAGTTCCAACCGTTGCACGCTCCTGCGGTGGGGATGTATGTGTGCGGCCCGACGGTCTACGGCGACCCGCACCTGGGGCATGTACGCCCTGCCGTCACGTTCGACCTGCTCTTCCGTCTGTTGCGTTACGAGGGGTACAAGGTGCGTTACGTGCGGAATATTACCGACGTGGGGCACCTCGAAAACGATGCCGACAGCGGCGAAGACAAAATTGCGAAAAAGGCGCGCCTCGAGCAACTCGAACCGATGGAAATCGCGCAGTACTACACCAACCGATACCACGAGTTTATGGACCGTTTGGGAGTGTTGCGTCCTTCGATAGAGCCGCACGCCTCGGGACATATCATCGAGCAGATTCAGATGACACAGGCCATTCTGGATGCCGGTTATGCCTATGAGAGCAACGGGTCGGTCTATTTCGACGTGCGTAAATACGTAGCCGACGGCCACCACTACGGAGTGTTGTCGGGGCGCAATCTGGACGACATTCAGTCGGGTGGTCGGTCGGACGACTTCGAGGGAGAGAAGCGTTTTGCGGCGGACTTTGCGCTGTGGAAAAAGGCCTCGCCCGAGCATATCATGCGGTGGCCGTCACCCTGGAGCGACGGTTTCCCGGGGTGGCACTTGGAGTGCTCGGCCATGAGTGCCAAATACCTCGGCGAGACGTTCGACATCCACGGCGGCGGGATGGACCTGATGTTCCCGCACCACGAATGCGAAATTGCTCAATCGACGGCCGCGCAAGGACACGCTTCGGCACGCTATTGGGTGCACAACAATATGGTGACCATTGGCGGGCAGAAGATGGGCAAATCGCTCGGCAACTTCATTACGCTCGAACAGTTCTTTACGGGTGACCATCCGCTGCTGACGCAGCCGTATGCACCGATGGTTATCCGCTTCTTCATTTTGCAGGCGCACTACCGTTCGACACTCGATTTCAGTGACGAGGCGTTGCAGGCGGCTGAAAAGGGGTTGGAACGGCTTACACGGGCGTGGAACCTGTTGCTGTCGGGCAAAATCAAGGCGGCCGATGTCTCGACCCTTCCGAGTCCCTCGACCTTACTGGCCGAGTGCGAGGAGGCGCTGTGTGACGACCTGAACAGCCCCGTGGCCATTGCCAAACTCTTTGACTGGGTGCGCCATGTGAATGCCCTGAACGACGGTACACTGACCGCGACCGAAGCAGATATCCGCACGTTGCGCGAAACGTTCGATACCGTGCTGGGAACGTTGTTGGGGCTGTCGGCGGCAGCGGATGCTGCCGTGGTGCCCGCGACTTCGGAAACTGAACGGCTGGGCGGGGTGATTGATATGGTGCTGGAGGTGCGTCAGCAGGCCAAGGCAGCGAAAGATTGGGCTACCTCGGACCTGATTCGTGACCGTCTGGCAGCGCTCGGCATCCGGGTCAAGGACCGCAAGGATGGTGCCGACTGGGAATTGGAATAGTTCACTTTTTTATGGATAGGGTCGGAGTGGACAATGACGTCCCGAAGGAGCGTGCCAACCGACCGATAAAAACAGACCACAATGAGACCTGAAGACATTGACTGGAACAACCTCAAGTTCGGATACACCCGTACCCCGATAAACGTGCGCTGCTACTGGCGCGACGGGGAGTGGGGTCCCATCGAGGAGCACACTGAAGAGACCGTGACGATGCACATGGCTGCCACAGCCTTTCACTATGGGCAGACCGCTTTCGAAGGGCTGAAAGCCTATCGTTGCCGTGACGGACGGGTACGTATCTTCCGGATGGACGAGAATGCACGCCGTTTGCAAAGCTCGGCGGCCTATCTCCAAATGGCTGTACCCAGTGTGGAACTCTTCTGCGACATGGTGACCCGTGTAGTGGAGGCCAACAAGGAGTATATTCCGGCTTATGAAACGGGTGGGTCGCTCTATATTCGTCCGGTGATTGTCGGCTCGGGGCCGCAGCTGGGGGTGAAACCGGCCGATGAAACGCTTCTGTTGATGTTTGTCAGCCCTGTGGGACCCTATTACAGCGGCGGGATGAAGGGCATCAGTGCCATTATTGACCGTACGCATGACCGTGCGGCACCCTTCGGAACGGGACATATCAAGGCCGGGGGTAACTACGGAGCAAGCCTGACTTCGGCTCTCGAAGGACATGAAAAAGGGTACGACAGCGTGCTCTATCTGGACCCGGCGCACCATCGCTATATCGACGAGTGCGGGGCGGCGAACTTCTTTGGCGTACGGGTGGATGAGCGGGGGGTGGCGCATTACATTACGCCCGATTCGCACTCCATTCTGCCTTCGATTACGAACAAGAGCCTCAAACAGTTGGCTGCCGATTTCGGGATGGAGGTCGAAGCACGCCATGTCGAACTGCAGGAGCTGGAGACCTTCAGCGAAGCGGGTTGTTGCGGGACGGCAGCGGTGATTACGCCGGTGGCTACGATTTACGACCCGGAGAGCGGACGTACGTATGACTATGGGACGGGTGTCGGGCCGTGGTCGCAGAAGTTGTACGATGAGTTGGTCGCCATTCAGCACGGCGAGAAAGAGGACCGTTACGGCTGGAACACGGTGCTGGATATTTAGGCGTTACGATTACGCGAGATATGCGCGGGGCAGGAAAACCAAGTGTTTTCCTGCCCCGCGTTTTATGGGATTATGGCCGACCGAGCGGTCAGTAGAGCAGATGGCGGGCCCGACGAGCCATAAATTTGGCAGAAGGCTGCCAGAATTGAACCATGGCAGGCGTGACCCGTCGTCCGGCACCGATAAAGAGGGTGCGCAACCGATTTGACCCCAGTACCTTGTCGAACATCGCGCGGCGTGATTCGGCGGCTGTCGATAGCGGTTTTTGGTCGGGGTACATGGCGGCCAACTCCTGCATGACGTAGAAGGGGAGCAGGGTCAGTGACGAGAGGTTGGCCGAGTCGGTGGGATAAATCTGAACGCCGTGCTGTTCCGCCTCACGTCCCGAGCCGTAGAACGGGCGGTAGTGGATGGGGCGGAAGCGAAAACCGCGCAGGGCGGGAGTCGCTTCCAGCCGTTGGCAGAGTCCTTCGGCATCGGTTATCCAGGGTGCGGCCAGCGTTTGAAAGGGGAGGGTATAGCCCACCCCGATATGGAGTGTTCCCAGTTCTCCGACGGTTCCTGTGGCAGGGTAGAAGAGGGCGCTCTCGGGTGTGGGGATATGGGGTGAGGTGGGTACCCACGGCAAGCCGCACGAATTCCATGTCATTTCGCGATTCCACCCCTTCATCGGGACCACCTGCAGCTCGCACCGTACACCCCCTGCCAACAAGCCCTCCTCGTTCAGCATCCGAGCCGCTTCACCTAGGGTCATCCCGTGGACGTAGGGCACCGGATAGGCACTCACGAACGAGGTGTAGCCGGGGGCCAACTGTTCGTTTCCTTCGACGCGCAGGCCTCCCAGGGGGTTGGGGCGGTCAAGCACCAGTACGGGAATATGGTTTTCTGCAGCCGCCTCCATCACCCGCCCCAGGGTCGAGAGGTAGGTATAGCTTCGCGTCCCAATGTCCTGAATGTCGAAAACCAGCAGGTCTACACCGGCCAGCATCTGTGGGGTGGGTTTTCGGGTGGCTCCATAGAGGCTGAGGACGGGTACTCCGCTTTTCGGGTCACGCCCCGAGGCTACCCGTTCTCCGGCTGTCACATTGCCCCGAACGCCATGTTCCGGTCCGTAAAGGGCTACCAACTGGAAAGTTCCCCGTTTGGCCGCGCTGTCCAGAATGTCAATGGTGGAGACCAACCGTGAATCGACCCCCGTGGGATTGGTCACCAATCCCACGCGTTTGCCCCGCAGGGGCTCGAATCCGCTCTCGCGCAGCACTTCGATACCCGTCTGCACACGCTCTCTGGCCGCGGCATTACCACTCCACAACAGCAGGATTCCCGCCACCGTCAATATCCATGCGAAACTTGCTGAACGGCTGCCGATTCGGTGTGTTTTATCGATTCTCATTGCTGTTTTTCCCCGAAGGCCTCCTGTTGAGCCGCTACCGTTTCCAACAGCTCTTCCGACTGACGGGCTCGTTCTTCCGAAAGCGCAGCAGGGGAAGCCGCCTCTGATGCCTCACTCTCCAAACGTGCCGCCTCAGCCTCCATGTAGTTCAACTCCTGCAGGGGAGCCACCGTGCGGAACTCGATTTCTGCGGGGTGAGCGGTCCAGTCGCCTTGCGGCCCGGCAATTTCGGCGCGTATCTTAATTGTGCCCGGGGTGGTTGTCGTTTGTACCAGTACGGGCGCTTCGCCCCATACGAGCGGCACTCCATAGGCTTGTGATGCGGGGGTCAGTAGCCGCCCTTCACCCTCAATCGTAAAGCGAACCACCTGATTGTTGAGGCGTTTGACCATTCCGCGGTCATCGGTCATCTGTGCCACGACCGTCACCAGGTCGGAGCCGTCGGCCACAGCATTCACCCCCTCCCGGTCCACTACCAGTTTCAGCCGAGTGGGGCGTCGGGTCATGCTTTTCTGTTCCACGGCAGCTACCTTGCCGTTGCGAATACCCTCAACGCGGATATAGGCTTCTCTCTGTTTTCCGCTGCGCGACATGGCTTTGTCGGCCATAAAGTTCCACGCTTTCGGGAAAACAATGACGGGCGAGGGAATCCCCGTGGTGTCGCAATCGCGGCCTCGCACATAGGTGCGCACCGTATCCGCTCCCACAAACGTGTACAGCACCACCGTATCGCAGTTGCTGAATACCGTCACATCCTCGGGCGAGAAGGGCGAAAGTTCGTTGGCGATGAAGACCATCGGTTCCGCTTGGGCTGTCCGATTTTGGGCACGAAACATCTCGAAAGAGTATTTCGGTCGGCGGAAAGCATCCATAATGCCGCCGTAAAACGGGTCGGGATGGTAGCCCCGCTGGTGGTCGAAGGGGTGCCAGAGCGTCCCGCCGACGTGGTAAACGGGCGTGCGGTAGAGGATATCGTACGAGGTGTGTTTATAGCCGTTGTCCGCATAATGGTTGGCCTGTACCAACTGCGGTACCTCGCCCCAGCCGCGGGCTACACGGCTCGTGGAGTTATGGGAGTTCCAGTCGTCCACATTGTCGCCCCATTCGCGCGTGAAATAGACCTTGTCGGGCATCGCCGCCCCCGTGCCCCAGGCACCGCCGCCCCCGTTGGCCGGGTGGGCAAACTGAATCTCGAAGTGTTCATGTCCTTTGGCTTCGCTGTCGCTGGCCGTATAGCAGCCGGGGAAAGGATACTCTTCATGCACAAGGTTAAAGACATTGCCGGCAAACGATTCCGGATACCACGTCTCGTTCAAAATCGGCTCCCACATAATCACACTGGGACGGTTGCGGTCGCGGCGCACCATGTTCCGCACATCGCTGTATACGCGTTGTTCGAAAATCGGCTCCTCGTTCCAGAACTGCCACCCCGGGGTGTTCACAATCACAAACAGTCCCAACTGGTCACAAGCATCCATAAAGGCAGGGTCCTGCGGATAGTGGGCGTTGCGGACAATCTCCATGCCGGCCGCCTTGAGTTTTACGGCATCGCGCCAGTGCAGGTTGTTCGAAAGGGCATTGCCGATAACGGCATAGTCCTGATGGCGGTTGCCGCCGATGAGTTTACGCGGGTAGGGCCGCCCGTTCAGGACAAATCCCTGTTGCGGATTGAAGGCAATCGTACGGATACCGACCCGTTGCATCATCCCGTCTACGGCCATACCCCGGTTGTCCGTTACCCGTATGTTGAGCCGATAGAGGTGCGGCGTTTCGGGCGACCACAGAGCAGGAGTCTTGACGGTCAGTTTTGTGTTGAGGGTACGGTCGCTGCCGGCCGGAATGGAGTAGCTCTGTTTGCGGGAGGCAGCAATCGTGCCGTCGGGTGCCACCAGCGTATATTCCACACGTCCTGATGCTCCGCGGCGGCTGTCGTTGGCCAGATTCAGCCGCAGCGCAACGGTTGCCGAGCTATGGTCGTCGGCCAGGTCGGTCGTCGCCCAAAACACTCCACCGCCGGCCACACGGTCGGTTTGGTTGGGGTCGGTGATGTAGACTTGGTTGGTCGTCACGAGCCACACGTCGCGGTAGATGCCACCAAAGTAGCAGTAGTCAAGTTGTGCCTGCGGTTTCCCGGGCGGGAACGAGGGGTCATCGCTGTTGTCGGCCCGCACGGCGACCACATTAATCGCCCCGCTCTCCGGATGAATCGCCTCACTGATGTCGGCGATAACCGGTAAAAATCCACCATAGTGCTCCGCTACCTGTTTCCCGTTCACCCATACGGTGGATTTGCCCATAATTCCTTCGAAATAGAGCACCAACCGTTTCCCGCGCACGGATGCCGGGGTCTGAAAGTATTTGCGATACCACGCCTCGCCCCGATAGTTAATCCCACCGCTGGCCTCCAGGGGGAGCAGCTCCAGTCCGTGGGGTACGCTGACCGTTTGCCAGGCGGAGTCTCCGCGGTAGTGCTCTTCCCAGGCCCCCTCCTGTCGTCCTTTGGCAAAACGCCAGGCCGGGTCCATGTTTTGTACCGAGCGTCCGCTGCCCTGCACCGGATAGAACCCGGCAGTGGAGTAGCGAATGGTGGTGTTGCCACCGTCCTGAACGGGGGTATCCCCGTTCAGAACCGGTTGGATGACTTGTGCTTCGGCTGCCACGCTCCAGAAGATAAGGAGCAGGATGAGGACAATGGTCCCCACGGCAATCAGGATTTGGTGTTTTCTTTTCATTCTGTGGGTTGTTAGGTGTGGTTGTTTCGATGCGTTAGGGGTGTAGCACAAACGGTGCCAAAATCTGAAACAATGCGTTGGGGCAGCTGTAACAGCGCATTGATGTTCATGATGAAAGGGATATCGGCTCCTTCAGCCAATATCCCTTCTCATTCGGTGTCATAATGGAGCGGGTGCGGTGTTTATCCCAAAACAAGCACAAAATCTGTCCCGCCTCAATCGATAATCGGAGTGTTACTTAACCCCGCTCTCTTTGGCTTCGATGCTCAGCGTGGCGTGAGGCACAACCCGCAGCCGCTCTTTCGGAATCAGTTTGCCGGTTTCGCGGCAGATACCGTAGGTCTTGTTTTCGATTCTCACCAGGGCAGCCTCGAGGTTCTGAATAAATTTGTACTGCCGGGCAGCCAGTCGGCCCGATTCCTCTTTGGAGAGGGTTGCGGCACCCTCTTCCAGAATCTTGAACGTCGGCGAGGTGTCATCGGTTCCGTTGCTGGAGGTGTGGGTAATGGTAGCCCGCAACAATTCATAGTCGGCTTTGGCTTTTTCGAGTTTTTCGAGGATGATGGCCTTGAACTCCGCCAATTCCGCATCCGAATATCTGGTTTTTTCCGTAGTGTCTGACATAATAGCTCCCTCCCTAAATCAAAAGTTATCGGTACGTGTATCTTTATTCGTAAAGGTATGTATTAAAAACCGATTTTCCTAACCGATTATCCTCCGAGGGGCACTTTTCTGTGGCCCCGGGTTAATATTTTTCGTCGGTTTGTTCGATTTCGGTGTGTGTCAGCCGTTTGCGGTTGATGGAGCGCCAGGAGTACCAGATGTATGCCACCACGAACGGAATCAGAATCGAGACGATGCTCATGGCCGAGAGGGTAAATTCCGAAGAGCTGCTGTTGTAGATGGTGAGCGAGCTTTGCGGGTCGGCCAGTGAGGGGTAGTATGCGGTGTTATTCCATCCGGCGATGAGCAGCAGGGAGAGTACGGCCAGTACGGTACCGATGCCTGCGGGCCAGATTCCTTTACGGCTTTGGGTGAAAAGTCCGAGAGCGAGTCCCCAGAGCACACCTACCACTCCGAGCAGGCAGAGGATAAGCACGACGGGCATCTCCAGCAGGTTGTGAAGGTATTTGTAGGGTTCCGGGGTAATAATGCCTGTTTCGGGGTTCACGCTCCAGCCGGTGGCGAAGAGGATGCTTACGAAGAAGAGCAGGAAGAAGACCAGAAAAGCGATGGCATTGCCCCGCAGTGCCCGCCGTGAGCGGTCGCAGAGGGTGGCGTCGTCAATGGTATTGAGGAAGTAGAGCAGACCGAGCGAACGGGCCAGGAAGAGTACGGCCAGTCCGAGGCTGAGGTTACGGTAGTCGAGGACGGCTTCGAGTCCGTGCCACGGGGTTGTCCAGTGCGAGATGGTGGCTGCCGCAGCATCGATGTTGCCGATGTTGGCGGTATCGACGGCGAAGTTGGCCCCCGTAAAGAATGTACCGACGGCGGTTCCAATCAGCAGCGGGCCGAGGCATCCGTTGATGAAAAGGAATGTGTCGTAGGTTTTGAGGCCGAGGAAGTTCCCGGCTTTGGAGCGAAACTCGTAGGATACGGCCTGGATAACGAAGACCAGCAGGATGGCCATCCAGACGTAGAAGGCTCCGCCGAAACTGGTGGAGTAGAAGAGGGGGA
>NBJMC04203__coassemble_345_pt1 | contig 29792 bp, 23 predicted proteins | sample NBJMC04203__metabat2_high_PE_019 | metagenome-assembled genome bin NBJMC04203 | reverse complement strand
CCCGAACCGACCGTCAAAGACCCCAACACCACCCCCACGCAAATCAGCTACAACCACCGCAGCATCAACTCCATAGACGGGAAACGACAGTACCGCATGGAGACCCCGCTGCTCGAACGCTACGAACTGGCCGAAGAGCCCTTCACCGAGTTTCGCAAAGGCATCAAAATCGAGACCTACGACACCTCGCTGCGCGTGCAGAGCGACCTTGTGGCCGATTACGCCCGCCTGAACGAAGTGACCGAGCTGTGGGAGGCTCGGGGAAATGTGGTGGCGCACAACTATACGGGCGAAAAGGGAGGACGTACCCTCTTTACGGAGCGGCTCTACTGGGACCAGAAAGCCAAGAAAATATACAGCGACACTACGGCCCGGGTCATCGACGGGGGCAGTGTGCACGTGGGACGTAATTTCGAAGCCGATGAAAACTTCGAGACCTGGACCTTCCACAACACCTCGGGCCGCATCGAGGTCGATGCTGCGACCCTGCGCGACAGTACGGCCAACGGACCGACGGCCACGGCAGATTCCCTCTCCGCAGACACCACCCGCAGAGCCAACCCCTAAGCCTTATACCCGACCCACACCATCCGCCACATGGAGACCCTGATTATCGTTATCGTTGTTTCGCTGCTGTTGTCTGCCTTCTTCTCGGGCATGGAGATTGCCTTTCTCTCATCCAACAAACTGAGGCTCGAAATCGAACGCAAGCAGAGCAAAACCTACGACCGCATCGCCGCACGCTTCCTAAACGACCCGGGACAGTACATCTCGACCATTCTGGTCGGAAACAACATTGCCCTGGTCATCTACTCCATCTTCATGAGCTCCCTCTACGTTGCGGTGACCGGGAGCTCGAACTACGCCCTGGAGACCCTGATTTCCACACTCATCATCATCTTCACGGCCGAATTTCTCCCCAAAGCGGTGGTCAAAGCCAATCCGAACTTCTACCTGCGCACCTTTGCCGTGCCGCTCTACGGATTTTATATTCTTTTCTATCCCATTGCCCGCTTCACGACCGGGCTTTCGACCCTTTTTCTGCGCATTCTGGGGCGACGCGTCGAAGCGACTCCCGCAGGCGGTAATTTCGACAAGGTGGACCTGGCCTCCCTGGTCGAAGAGGCTTCCGCTGACAACACCGACAAAGAGCAGCAGGAGGAGAACGAACAACGCATCCGACTCTTTCAAAATGCCCTGGACTTTTCGGAGCTGCGCGTGCGCGACTGCATGGTTCCCCGCACCGATGTGGAAGCCATCGAAGTGAACGAAAGCGTGGATGAATTGCGGCGCCTTTTTGTCAGCACGGGATACTCACGGCTGCCCGTCTACGAAGGGACCATCGACCACATCATCGGCTATGCCAACCTCAAAAGCCTTTTTCAACATCCGCAGAGCATCCGTTCGATTCTGCGTCAGGCGCTCTACGTCCCGGAAACCATGCCGCAGCAAAAACTGCTCGACGAGCTGACCCGCACCCACAAATCGCTGGCCATCGTCATTGACGAGTTCGGCGGAACGGCCGGCATGGTGACCCTCGAAGACCTGCTGGAGCAAATCTTCGGGGAAATCGAAGACGAACACGACGCCGACTATCTGGTCGAAAAACAGGTCGGAGAGCACGAGTACATATTGGCCGGGCGGCTCGAGATAGAACATCTGAACGAGGCCTACGACCTGCACCTTCCCGAATCGGAACGCTACGACACCCTGGCCGGCTACATCCTCGACCAGAGCGAAGAGATACCGAAACCGGGCGATTGCATCTATGCCAATGGATTGAAAATCAAAATTCTTCGCACCAGCCGCACCCGCATCGAGCTGGTGCAGGTCACAAAAGCACGCGCTGCGGGCAACGAGGCTTCATAATATCGAAAAAAAACAGTACATTTGCCCCCATTAGGCTCTCTGCATGAGGCCTTGAGCCTGCGCTCCCGTGCGCAAGCGGCAAAACACGGAAAATAAAAACGGACTCTATAAACACATGGTAACTCTCAACACCCTCAGAAACAAAGGCGGCGTACTGCTCGCCATTGTGATTGGCGTGGCGCTGCTCGCCTTCGTGCTCGGCGATATGCTCACCTCGGGCAGCACCCTGATGAACAGTGCTAAAATGAATGTCGGCACCATCGACGGCGAAAAGGTATCCACTCAGGAGTATGCCCAAGCCATCGACCAGCTGACCGAAGTACAGCAAATCACCACCGGCACCCAAGGCTCCAGCGAACAGCAGAATGAGATGATTCGCACCCAGGCCTGGGACCTGATGATTCGTCAAAAGGCCCTCAATCCGGCCCTCGAAGCCCTGGGGCTCACCGTATCGGAAGATGAACTGGTCAGCCTGCTGAGCGGGACAAACCCCTCTCCGATTATCGCCCAGATGTTTGCCAATCCGCAAACCGGTATGTTCGACCCGACCCTGTTGCGCCAGTTTGTGGCCAACGTAGACCAGGACCCCACCGGACGGATGCATACTTTCTGGAACTACCTCCAAACGGAAGTGGCCGACCAGAGCCTGATTTTCAAATTCAAAAACCTCATCGACAAGGGTTCTTACATTACGACCTTCGAAGCTGAGCAACTTGCCGGCATCGAATCGAAGACCTACAGCGTGGAATACCTTGTCAGCCGCTACGAAAGCATTGCCGACAGTACCGTTACGGTGACCGATGCCGAACTGCGCAAATACTACGACCAGCACCGCGGGATGTTCAAACAGGAAAACCTGCGTGATATCAAATACGTCACCTTCGAAGCACTGCCCTCGACCGATGACTATGCTGCGGCGGAAAAAACCGTACGCGACCTGGCGGAAGGTCTGAAAACGGCAGCCAACGTACAACAGTACGTCTCGATGAACTCGCAATCGACCTTCGATACGCGTTACTACAAACCGGGTGAAATTGGCGGTGAACTGGGCACTTTTGCTTTCAGTGCAACCCCCGATATGGTCTATGGACCGGTGCTCAACGGCGACCAGTGGACCATGGCCCGCGTGGCCGACGTGGCCGTGATTCCGGACAGCATTCGCATCAGCAACATCGTACTGGCTGCTGCTCAACAGAGCGTGGCCGACAGCCTGACTCAGGCTCTGAAAAACGGCGGTGACTTTGCCGCTGCTGCTCAAGAGTTCTCGCTCGACACCCAAAGTGCCGCAGAAGGCGGTGACCTCGGGATGATGGACCCGCAGACCCTCGCTCCGCAATTTGCAGAAGCCCTGAAGGGGGTATCGGTGGGCAGCATCACGACCGTGACCACTCCCGAAGCCATTTTTATCGTGAAAGTAACCGACTCGAAAGGTGCTTCACAGAAAGTTCAGCTCGGGGTGATTACCTACAACGTGGAAGCGAGTGAACTCACCCGCAACCAGGTATATACCGAAGCCAACAAGTTTGCTACGGCAGCCAACGGAAACGGATTCGACAAGGCAGCTAACGATGCGGCTCTGGCCGTGCGGGTGGCAACGGTTGGCCCCAATGACCCGACCGTCGGCGGTATGCAGCAGTCGCGTGAACTGGCTCGCTGGGCCTTCAATAACGAAGTGAATGCCATTTCAGAGGTACAGGAGTTCGGCAACAACTTTGTGATTGCCACCATTACCACCGCACGTGAAAAAGGCATTGCTCCGTTCGAACAGGTCAAAGAAGACCTCCGTACCCTCGTTATCCGCGAAAAGAAAGGCCAGATGCTGGCTGAAAAGATGGCCGGAGCAACGTCCGTAACGGCACTGGCCTCGACTTTAGGCGTGGATACGCTGGCAAACAACGACATCAACTTCCAAGGCTTTATGGCGCCTGAGGTGGGCTTTGACCCGGCCTTTACGGGCGGTGTATCGGGGATTGCCAAAGAGGGTGTCGTATCGAAACCGATTGTGGGACGCATCGGGGTCTATGCTGCTCAAATCACCGGCGAACGCGAAAACGAGATGAACACCGCGGTGGAAAAAGCGCGGCTGGCTGCAGAAGCACAGCAGAGTGCCTTTATGGCCGCTTACCAGGCATTCCTGGATATGAGCGACATTCAGGATACCCGCTATCGTTTCTATTAACGGCACAGGCTATCTCCCTCGGCTGCGAAGAGCACGACTTCAATAGAGGCGGCTTCTCTCCACGGGATACCATTCATACTACGCATTAGCGGCGCGGCAGGTTTTCACTTAATGAAAACCTGCCGCGCCGCTTTCTTCCCGCACACGCCCCTGCCACAAAACGCCCCTTTTTCGGAAAACTACCCTCGAACATTCCCCTCCCCTGCCCATTTTTCCCTATATTTGTACCCCGTGTGTCCTGCGCAGATGTCAAGCACATGTACCGCAGCCTGCACACCACGCCTAAACCTAACGCAACACCATGAAATTCAACCGCCTGCCCCTGTACCTCAAAATCCTGATTGGAATGGTGCTCGGGATACTGCTCGGCATCGTCTCGCTGCAGGCCGGCTTTGCCGACGGAATCACCAACTGGGTCAAACCCTTCGGCGAAATCTTCATGCGGCTGCTCAAACTTATCGCCATTCCGCTGGTGCTCATCTCGCTGGTAAAAGGGGTAGGCAACCTCAGCGACATCGCCACCCTCTCACGCATCGGCCTAAAGACCATCGGCATCTATGTGTGTACCACGGTGCTGGCCATTCTGGTCGGCCTGATGCTGGTCGGCGTGATTGGCCCCGGACGCATGGTCAGCCCCGAAAGCGCTGCCGCCATGCAGGCCAACTACCGTACCACCGTCGCCGAACAGAGCTCACAGGCCGAAGCCATGGCCGAAACACCCCCGTTGCAATTTCTGGTCGATATCTTCCCCGACAACATGGTCGGAGCACTGGGAAACAATGCGGGCATGCTCCAGGTGATTGTCGTAGCCATCCTGATTGGTGTGGCAACACTGCTCGTAGGCAAGGAAAAGGCTGCCCCGTTCCTGAACCTTATCAACTCGCTGGACCATATCGTACTGAAACTTATCGACATCATCATGCAGTACGCCCCCATAGGCGTGCTGGCGCTGATGGCCGGCATGGTGGCCGACACCGCCGGAAACATGGAACTGCTGGGTGCGCTGGGGCTCTACGTGCTGACCGTGGTACTGGGACTCCTGCTGATGATTTTCCTCTTCTACCCGCTCCTGCTCCACTTCTTCTCCAAAACGCCGGTCCGTAAGTTCCTCACGACGATGCCGCCCGTCCAACTGCTCGCCTTTACGACCAGTTCGAGCGCCGCCACCCTGCCGCTCAACATGGAGACCGTCGAACAGAAACTGGGCATTTCGCAGCGCGTCACCTCCTTCGTCCTCCCCATGGGGATGACCATCAACATGGACGGCACCAGCCTCTACCAGGCTGTGGCTGCGGTCTTTATTGCCCAAGTCATGGGGATTGAACTGACCGCCGTACAGATTCTGACCATCATCATCACCACCACGCTTTCGTCTATCGGGACCCCGGGCGTACCGGGCGGTGCCATCGTCATTCTGATTATGGTTCTCTCGTCCGTAGGGCTGCCGGCCGAAGGCCTCGCCCTGATTCTCGGCCTCGACCGACCGCTCGACATGCTCCGCACGGTGGTCAATGTCACGGGCGATGCCACCGTTGCCTCGATTGTCGATGCACACACCAAATCCGAATAATCTCTTCCGTCTCATGAATCGATACACGCTCCTCCGTTTCACCTGCATCTGCGGCGCCGTGGCACTGGCAGCCACCGCCTGCCGCAAAGAGGCCAAAGCTCCCGACCCCGTCTATCCCATCCCGACCCAGGCACAGATAGATTGGCAAAAGATGGAGACCTATGCTTTCGTGCACTTTGGTCTGAACACCTTTAACGACCTCGAATGGGGCTACGGCGACACCCCGGCCGAGACCTTCAACCCGACCGACCTCGATGCCGAACAGTGGGTTCGCATTATTCAGGCAGCCGGATTCAAAGGAGTTATCCTCACGGCCAAACACCACGACGGTTTCACCCTCTGGCCCTCGAAATACACGGAGTACAGCGTCAAGAACTCCCCGTGGCGCAACGGCGAGGGGGATATGGTACGCGACCTGGTGAATGCCTGCCGCAAATACGGGCTGAAGTTCGGCCTGTACCTCTCGCCGTGGGACCGCAATCACGCGGAATACGGACGTCCCGCCTACACAGAGTACTTCCAGAACCAGATTCAGGAGTTGATAAACGGCTACTGCGACAGCATCGAACTCTTTGAGTATTGGTTTGACGGAGCCAACGGCGGGGACGGCTATTATGGCGGAGCGCGCGAGAAACGTTCGATTGACCCTAACAGCTACTACCAGTACGAACGGGCTGTGGCCACGATTCACGCCAAGTTCCCGAATGCCATGATTTTCGGGGGCACCGAACCCACCATCCGCTGGGTCGGCAACGAAGAGGGGTGGGCCGGGCAAACCGACTGGGCTCCCTACAAAACGGGCGACAACCCCCACTACGGTTCGCCGAACGGAACGGAGTGGCTGCCGGCCGAGTGTGACGTGTCGATACGCCCCGGGTGGTTCTACCACCCCCGCGAAGACCAGGCCGTACGGTCACTCTCCCACCTGGTCAATATCTATTACCAGAGTGTCGGTCGCAATGCCACGCTGCTGATGAATTTCCCCGTAGCGCTCAACGGCAAAATCCATCCGCTCGATTCGGCACGCATCATGGAGTGGCGGCAGGTGCTCGACGAACAGTTCCAGACCAACCTGTTGGCAGGCATTGAAGCAGAGGCCGGCAATGTGCGCGGCTCGAACTTTGCCCCCGAGGCGCTGACCGATGGTGATTGGGACACCTATTGGGCCACGGACGACAGCGTCACCCGCACTGCCGTAACCTTTACCTTCGACAGCCTCACCCCCGTCAATCGTCTCCTGCTGCAGGAGTACATTCCGCTGGGACAGCGCGTATCGAAATTTGCGGTCGAATACCTCGACTCGCTGAACCAATGGCAGCCGATTCAGACCGAGGATACCATGACCACCATCGGATACAAACGCATTATCCGTTTCGAGACGGTGGCCACCGAAGGGTTGCGCGTACAGTTCCAGGAGGCTCGCGGACCGCTCTGTATCAACAACATCGAAGCTTACCTGGCTCCGGTGCTGATGGTCGAGCCGTCGATACGGCGCAATGCGGCAGGAACGGTCTTCCTCAGCGCACCGATAGGGGCGGAAATCCACTACACAACGGATGGCAGTACCCCTACACCGCAATCCAAGCTCTTCACCGAGCCTTTTGAGATGCCTTACAAAGGGACAGTTCAGGCCATCTCCTACGACCCGACCTTCCACAAGAGCAGTGCCGTAGCTTCGCACACGTTCGACATTCCGACCGCAGCCTTCAGCGTGGTTACCCCCGAGGGCGAAAAGGCCTCAGCCGCTTTCGACGGCAACCCCAGTACGGCCTGGTACCTGCTGCTCTCCAAGAGCCGCGAGTTGGAGTTCGACCTCGGCGGCACCTACACCCTCACCGGGCTGACCTACGCCCCCGATGCCAACCGCTGGGGGATGGGTCCCGTCTCGAAATACCGCATTTTTGTGGATAACCGGGAGGTAGCGCACGGCGAATTCTCGAACATCAAAGCGAGCCCCATTGAACAACTCGTGACCTTCCCGCAACCGATTGAGGGACGTCGCGTACGCTTTGTGGTCGAAGCCACGGCCGACGATGCCGCCAGCGCCTCGTTCGCCGAAATCACCGTCCTCACCCGATAAGACACATTCCGAAATTCAATATCTTACATCAGCATAAATGATTACCGTATCCAATCTGGAAGTACAATTCGGCAAACGCGTTCTGTTCAAGGACGTCAATCTGAAATTCACGCCCGGCAACTGCTACGGGGTTATCGGTGCCAACGGGGCCGGAAAATCGACCTTTCTGCGGGTGCTGAGCGGCGAGGTGGACCCCACACGCGGCAGCGTTTCGTTCGGTCCGGGCGAACGGCTCTCGGTGCTCAAACAGGACCACTTTGAATTCGACCAGCACACCGTTCTCGACACCGTCCTGATGGGACACCAGCCCTTGTGGCAGATTATGCAGGAGAAAAACGCCCTTTACGCCAAACCCGACTTTTCGGACGAAGACGGTATCAAGGCAGCTGAACTGGAGGAGAAATTTGCCGAGATGGAAGGGTGGAATGCCGAGAGCGATGCGGCGGAGCTGCTGAGCGGTCTGGGTATCAAGGAGTCGCTGCACTACACGCTGATGGGCGAGCTGAACGCCAAGGAGAAGGTGCGCGTGCTGCTGGCACAGGCGCTGTTCGGGAAACCCGACAACCTGCTCCTCGACGAGCCCACCAACGACCTCGATGTCAATACCATCATGTGGCTCGAAAACTACCTCTCGAACTACGAGAATACGGTGCTGGTGGTCTCGCACGACCGCCACTTCCTCGATGCCGTCAGCACCCACACCATCGACATCGACTACAGCGACATCAACCTCTTTGCGGGGAACTACAGCTTCTGGTACCAGTCGAGCCAGCTGGCTGCCCGCCAACAGGCACAACAGAACAAAAAAGCCGAAGAGAAACGCAAAGAGTTGATGGAGTTTATCCAGCGTTTCTCGGCCAACGTCGCCAAGTCGAAACAGACCACCTCGCGCAAGAAGATGCTCGAAAAGCTCAACATCGAGGAGATTAAACCCTCGATGCGCAAATACCCGGGGATTATCTTCCAACCGGAGCGCGACCCGGGGACCAAAATCCTGGCCGTGGACGGGCTGAGCTACTCGACGGCTGACGAGGAGACGCTCTTCCGCAACCTCTCGTTCACCATCGAGAAGGGCGACAAGGTGGTTTTCCTCTCGCGCGAGCCGCGTGCCGTGACAGCCCTGCTGGAGTGCATCACCGGCAACCTGAAACCCGACGAGGGGATGATTGAGTGGGGGGTTACCATCAAGTCGGCCTACCTGCCGGTCAATAACACCGCGTTCTTCAACTCCGACCTCTCGATTATCGACTGGCTGGCACAATACTCGCCCGACACCAGCGAACTCTTCCTGCGAGGATACCTCGGCAAGATGCTCTTCAGCGGCGAGGAGGTCTACAAAAAGGTGAGCGTCCTCTCGGGGGGCGAAAAGATGCGCTGCATGATTGCCCGCATGATGATTGAGAACCCCAACACCCTGATTCTCGACTCTCCGACCAACCACCTCGACCTGGAGTCGATTCAGGCCTTCAACAACTCGCTGGTCTCGTTCCCGGGGATTGTGCTGATGACCTCGCACGACCACGAGTTTATCGAGACCGTGGCCAACCGCATCATCGAAATCACGCCGAACGGCATGATTGACAAATATATGGAGTACGACGAGTACATCCTGAGCGAGAAGATTCAGGGGCAGCTCGAACGGTTGTACGCCGGGGAGTAGCTGCTATATTTGTTTGGGCGACACACTACGGCCCAATAATAACAGAATGGGTAGAGAAACCTTGTGTTTCTCCACCCATTATACTTTTATACGAACCAGAGGTACCCCCCCTACAACAGTTTCATCGCAATTCTGGCGCACCCCTCGGCATCAGCCAGCGCATCGTGGTGGTGGTCAAACGGAATACCCAGATAAGCGCAAACCGTCGGCAAGCGGTGATTTCCAATCACCGCTTTCGGAATGGCCCGCCGAGCCGCCACCAACGTACAGTAGAAACGATACGAAGCGGGATACTCCATCCCATAGGCCGCATGCGTAGCCCGCAGCACCCCCTCATCAAAAGCCGCATTATGGGCCACCATCGGAATCCCCTCGACCCACGGGGCCACCTCAGCCCATATTTCGGGGAAAAGCGGCGCATCCTCTGTATCGGCCGCACTGATGCCGTGAATCTGTTCCGTAAAGTAACGATAGTAGTAGTTGGGTGTCGGGTGTACCAGGCGGTGCAGGCGGCGCACAATCTCCCCGCTCCGAACCACCACCAATCCCACCGAGCAGATGCTCGACCGCTGGCCATTGGCCGTCTCAAAGTCTATGGCTGCAAAGTCCTGCATGGCCTTGGTTCGTAAAAATTCGGGGTCGACCTCCTCCCAATGCCCATCCTGCCCTATGCCGCGGCAAAGAGTATCAGGAGCTGCGCCGTCAGAATCCGCAGAAACATCGTCAGCGGGTAAACCGTCGCATAGCTCACGGCAGGCAGGTCATTACCTGCCACGGCATTGGAATAGGCCAGCGCGGGCGGGTCGGTCATGCTCCCGGCCAGCAGCCCGGCCAGGGTAAAGTAGTTAATCTTGTAGAAGAGTCGGCCGATAATCCCGACCAGCAACAGCGGCACCATCGTAATAATCACCCCGTAGCCAACCCACTTATAACCGCCGCCATCGACAATCGTTTCGACAAATCCTTCGCCGGCACCCAATCCCACACCGGCCAGGAAGAGTGCAATCCCGATTTCCCGCAGCATCAGGTTGGCACTCATGGTGGTGTAGGTCACCACCTTGTATTGGGGTCCGAAGCGGCTGATAAGAATCGAGACAATCAACGGTCCGCCGGCCAGCCCCAGTTTCAGAGGCTGAGGTATCCCCGGCAACAGAATCGGGATACTGCCCAGGAAGACACCCAGGAAGATACCCACAAAAATCGGTATCAGGTTGGGTTCGCGCAAGCGCCGCATGGAGTTCCCCAGCACTTTGGTAGCCTCAGCCACCCCTGTCTCGGTCCCTACGACCGTCACCCGGTCACCCATCTGGAGCTGCAAACTGCGGTTCGCCACCAAATCCACCCCGGCACGATTCACCCGCGTAATGTTAATCCCGTAGGTGCTGCGCAACCGCAGGTCTCCCAGCCGTTTACCGTTCAACTCGGGTTTCGTAATCATTACCCGACGGGCGATAAACTGACTGTCCAGTTTCTCCCATTCGGAGAAGTCCATGTCAATCTTATGCCCCAGAAAAGCCACTAACGCCTCCTCATCCTTATGCGCCGCAATGACAAAGAGTTTGTCGCCGAGGTTCAGCTGTGTCGTGTTGCTGGCAATCTCAATACGCCCATCGGCGTGGCAGACCCGCGACAGCACAAACGTCCGGTCAATCAGTCCCGAGATATCACCCACGGTACGCCCGGCAATCGCCGGATTCTCCAGCACTATCGAGATACGCTGCGCCCCGCTGTCATCCGAGTCACCACCGCGTGCCGCTTCGGCCTCCTTGTCGAGTTTGATGCGGAAGAAGACCCGCATCGCCATAATCGACACGATAATCCCGATAACCCCTAACGGATAGGCCACGGCATAACCGAGCGGTATCGAGGGGTCGTTAATGCCCGTCATGTCGCTGTAAGCCTGTTGCGCCGCCCCAAGACCCGGGGTGTTGGTCACCGCTCCCGAGAGGATACCCACCATGGTGGTAATCGGAATGCCCGTCACCACATGCAGGACGTAGGTAATCGCCACCCCCAGAAAAACAATGGCCGAGGCCAGCATATTGAGCGTCAGCCCCCCTTTTTTGAGTGAAGAGAAGAAACTGGGCCCCACCTGCAGACCAATGGAGTAGACGAAGAGTATCAGGCCGAACTCCTTGACAAAATGGAGGGTCGAGGGGTCGATGCGCATACCGAAGTGGCTCAGGGCAATCCCGACGAAGAGAATCCAGGTGATACCGAGCGAGATTCCGGCAATTTTGATTTTCCCGAGGGCAATCCCCACGGCAATCACCAGGGCGATAAGCAGGATTGAGTGTGCGACACCGCCTCCGAAGAAGAGGTTGTTAATCCATTCCATAGCTTACTATACTACGAGCAATCGTTAAGAAAGGACAAAGGTACTCTTTTCCGCGCGATTGAAAAAGCGGCAGCGGTCGTTGTATTTTTTCAAAATCGGAACAAGGGTGTTCTTTTTACGTCCAGTCCCGGAAAAAGAGCGGCGGTCGGAATGGGTTACATTCCGACCGCCATCCAACTCTTTTTCAACTATCTACTGCTACACCACCCCTACACAACGTTCCACCTGACAGCCGCAGCTAATAGAGGTACTTGTCATACCAGTTCACCTGTCGTCCGGTACTGGTACGTCCGTCCTTGAGGACCTTACCGACCTTCAGTTTCAGTCCGGCTGTCACATAACCCGTGAAGCCGTATCCGCCTTCCACAAAGAAACAGAGCTTGCCTTTCCCCATCTCCACTCCAAGCGGAGAGATTTGGTATCCCAAGAGCGCTTTGGTTGTTTGGTCAGCGTCGCACGCCACCCACCGGCTGCCAATGCCCAACCCAATCCCCGCACGGGTATAGAGCGACAACCAGTTGTTCCGCATCCAGTTGATGCGGAGCGAAGGCAGCAGTGTCAACCAGTCATCCACCTGTCTGCCGGAGTTGTCCTGCGTATCCGTAATACGACACTCCTGCCATCCTTTGTTGTGGGAATAGACAAACGGAATATTCAACTCCAGCCAGGGAGTAATTTCGTAATTGAACCCAATGCTGACTGTCCCGAAATTGCTGTTAATCCGCCCGGCCGGGAAAGGTTCATTGGGCAACGGATTGTAATGGAACGGAAAATGTTTGTTCGCATAGCTGTCGAACGAGGTCACCGCCCCGTAGCCGTAACTGAAAGTCACCGCAATACGGCTCTGCCGTTCGCGCTGAGGCTGTACGTAAACCTTTTTGCCGGTCGAATCAATCTCCCTCGGTGTAAAGGGCGTCACAATACGCCCACTCTGCGCCCACACCCCCGTCACGGACATCACCCCTACAACACAAAAACCTAAAAATTTATACACGTTCATAATCGAGTTGGTTAGGTTAGCAATGAAGAAGAGAATAGGGATTTTCTCAAAGATAAGAAAAATTTGAAATTCCAAGCCAAAATTCGTAACATTGTCCAATGAATTTCGTCTGCCCGTCCATGACAAAAACCATACTCCCGGGTCTGTTTTTCTCGCTGTGCATCCTGACCGCAACGGCTCAGGAGTACCCCCTGACCCTCGACGAGTGTCGCAGAGCAGCCGTCGAACATTCACCCCTGACGGTTCGCCAACGCCTGGCCGCCGACAAACGCGAAGCGAAAGACCGGGCCACATCGGCAGCCCTTATTCCCCAGTTCGAAATCAATGCTCAGGCCAGTTACCAGAACCAGACCGTGGAACTGCCCGGCGAGCTGAATCTCCCCTTCTCCATCGACCTTCCGCTCGACCAATATCGTGCCACGGTAGATTTCAGTCAGGTGATATACGGGGGCAACAGTGTCCGCAACACCAAAAGGGTCAATGCCGCCACCGAGGAGGTCGAAACGCTGTCACTGGAGGTGCAACTCGACCGCCTGCGCGACCAAATCAACGAAATTTACCTGAACATCCTGCTCACCAACCGTCAGTTGGATGTCAATCAGCTGATGCGCCAGACCCTCGCGGCCGACATGAAGGCCGTATCGGCACAAGTGAAACACGGCACCACCACAGGCGGCACACAGGCTGCTCTGGCGGCACGGATGCTCGAACTGGAGCAGGAAAAGACCTCGCTTCAGGGGACTCGCGAGAAATTGTTGCAAACGCTGCGTACGCTGACCGGGCTTAGCGTAACCGAAAGCACGCCGCTGGTGCTGCCTGAAGTGCCCTCGGAAGCCCCCACCACCGACAATCGTCCCTTCCAACGCACCGAACTCAAACTCTACGACAGCCAACGCGAACAACTCGACATGCAAAACCGACTGCTCAACAGCCGGGCTAATCCGCAGTTGTCGTTGTTTGCCAGCGGCGGGTACGGACGACCGGGATACAACCCCCTGGAGTCGAACTTTTCGCTGATGGCCATTGGTGGAGTGCGGTTTCGGCTGCCGCTGACCGCCTGGGACGCCACCCAAAAGGAGAAACAGGCCAATCGATTGCTGAGCCGTGACATCGACCAGCAACAACGCGATTTCGAGCGGAACACATCCATCGAAATCGCCCAATATGCCACCGACATTCAAAACCTTCAGGAGATAATCACCCTCGACCCGCAAATTGTGGTAGCCCGCACCATTATCCGTGAACAGGCACTCGCCCAACTTAAAGGGGGCGTTATCACGGAATCGGAATACCTGACCGAATTCAACAACGAAGCGACGGCACGCATCCAGGCCGAGACCAATGCCCTGCTGTTGATACAGGCCTGGATACGCTATAACGCTGCACGCGGCATTTACGAATAACTCCACTCAACTCCCCGGACAACACACCCACCTTCATGAACAGACTGCTCACCCTCGGAACCGCTCTCGTGATGACCGCCACGGTCGGCACCTCCTGCACACGGGGCCCGCAACCCGACGCCTACGGCAACTTTGAAGCCGTCGAAGTCCTCGTCTCGGCCGATGCCAACGGGAAACTGTTGGAATTTAACGTGGACGAGGGATATCGTTTTCATCGAGGGGAGATTGTCGGCTGGGTGGACACCACGCAGTTGGTGTTGCAACGCAATCAGTTGCAGGCCGAGTTGGCCGTATGCCGGGCCCAGCTGCCCGACAAGCAGAAGCAGCTCGAGGTCATCCGCGAGCAACTGGCAAAGACCATGCACGAGTTGGCACGATTCAAGGCGCTGGCCGAGGCCGACGCCTCCACCGAACAGCAGGTCGATAACCTCTCCTACGATGCGGACATTTTGCAGCGGCAGCTGGACGCCTCGGAATCCGACCTGAACATTCGGACACGGACGCTTCTGGCGCAAATGGAACCGATTCGGCAGCAGATACTGCAAATACAGGACCGCATCGACAACGCGTATGTGGTCAATCCGGTCGAGGGGACCGTACTGGCCAAATATGCCGAACAGTATGAGTTGGCAGCTATTGGCAAACCGCTCTACAAGGTAGCCAATCTGGATACGTTGATTTTGCGCGCCTATGTCGAAGAGCCGCAGTTGGCCGAGGTACAGTTGGGACAGGAGGTTGTGGTGGCGGTGGACAGCACTTACGCCGGGCAGACCCGCTTCACGGGGCGCATCGGATGGATTGCCGACAAGGCCGAATTTACCCCCAAAGTGATTCAGACGCGCAACGAGCGGGCCAATCTGGTCTATGCCCTGAAGATATATGTAGCCAATCCGGGCTTATTGAAGATTGGCATGCCGGCCGAGGTCTATTTCAACCGACAAGAGCAGTAGGAGACCGTTATACGCAGGACTTTTAGGGCTTTGGGACGTTTCCCTGCCTTTTGTATTTTTTTCACTTTTTCGGTACAACCACTATGTTTCGTCGATTGTCTCACATCGTTTGTATCGTCCTGCTCGTCTGGGGAATCGGTAGCGCAGCAGCGGCTACCGTATCGAAGCCTTTCACCATCCCCGAAATCCGCGAATGGAGTGCCGGGAAAGGGTATTTTCAACCGCGTGAAACTACGCGCATTGTCTGCAGCAGTTCGGCCTCGGCCGAACTGCTGCAGGTGGCCGAGCGTTTTGCCGAGGATTATGAGGTGATGTTCGGACAGCGGCTGCCCGTGGTCCAGGGACGGGGAACGAAGGGAGACTTTATTTTTGCTCTGGCCGATGACAAGGGACTGGGCGAAGAGGGTTACGCCGTGCGCATCACGGACCGTGTGCAGCTTACGGCTCCGACCACCCGCGGACTCTACTGGGGGACCCGCACGCTGCTCCAACTGGCCGACCAGAACGAAATGCAGACCCTGCCCAGCGGCACCATCCGCGACTGGCCCGACTACGCTTTTCGGGGGTTTATGCTTGACTGCGGACGAAAGTTTATCCCGCTCGACTACCTGCGGAAACTGGTCCGCATCATGGCCTACTACAAGTTGAACGTCCTCCAAATCCACCTCAACGACAACGGCTTCAAACAGTACTACGAACACAACTGGGACAAGACCTACTCGGCCTTTCGCCTCGAATCGGAGACCTTCCCGGGGCTCACGGCCCGCGACGGGTCGTACTCCAAACGGGAGTTCATCGACCTGCAGCAAGAGGCGGCAGCCTGCGGCGTGGAGATAATCCCCGAGATTGACATTCCGGCTCACTCCTTGGCCTTCACACAATACATGCCCGAAATCGGCAGCCGTGAGTACGGCATGGACCACCTCGACCTTTTTGCGCCGGAGACCTACCGTTTCGCCGATGCCCTCTTTCGGGAGTACCTGACGGGCGACGAACCGGTCTTTATCGGCCCGCGCGTCCACATCGGAACCGACGAATATTCGAATGCCCGCAAAGAGGTGGTCGAACAGTTCCGCGCCTTTACGGACCACTACATTCGCCTGGTCGAAGAGCTGGGGAAACAGGCCGTGGTGTGGGGAGCGCTGACCCATGCGGCGGGAGAAACTCCCGTAAAGGCCGACAGCGTGATTATGAGCGCCTGGTACAACGGATATGCCGACCCGGCGGCCATGATGGAGGCGGGCTACAAACTGGTAAGCATTCCGGACGGGATGGTTTACATTGTGCCTGCAGCGGGCTATTACCACGACTATCTGAACGAAGCCTACCTCTACGACCACTGGACACCCGCACATATTGGACAGGCCGTTTTTGAGGAGCGACACCCTTCGATACTCGGCGGCATGTTTGCCGTGTGGAACGACCATGTGGGGAACGGCATCTCGGTCAAAGACATCCATCATCGGCTTTTCCCTGCCCTGCAGACCCTGTCGGCCAAGATGTGGGACGGAACCCATGTTTCATTCGCTTATCCCGTGTTCAACAGCCTCCGCCAGCCGCTGGCCGAAGCCCCCGGGATTAACGAACGGGCACGGATTGGGCTGACTCCGACGTGTGTCTACACGCAGGCCGAGGTGCAGCCCGGCGACACACTCCCTTTTGCGGAGATTGGCTACGACTATACGGTCAGTTTCGACATCGAGGGAGGCCATGAAAGTCTAGGAGCCGTTCTGTTCCGCTCGCCGAACGCCACCTTCTACCTGAGCGACCCCATTGGCGGGATGATGGGCTTTGCACGCGACGGATACCTCAACACCTTCCGTTATCGGGTGCTGCCGGGCGAAAAGGCACACATCCGTATCGAGGGTGACAACCGCAGCACATCCCTCTATGTCAATGACCGCCTGGTCGAGGAGATGAACATCCAGCGGCGCTACTACAACAGCGGCCGCGACTCGATGAACTATGTCCGCACGCTGGTCTTCCCGCTGGAGGTGGCGGGTCGTTTCAACAGCCGCATCCACAACCTCACAATAGAGAACTACCGGGTGAGCCGCTCTGCGTCTCCCGCCCGAAAAGAGGAGACCCCCGCCCGATGATTGAAGCCAAAGGGATAACCAAACGCCGAGGGCAGACGCTGGCACTGGAAAACGTATCGCTCAGCGTTCCCGCAGGCTCCATCCACGGCCTGATAGGGGCGGTGGGAGCGGGGAAAAGTACGCTCTTCGAGATACTGGTGACCCTGCTTCGTCCCGACAGTGGAGAAGCTACGGTGGGAGGGTACGACATTGCCCGGGAGTGGCGCGCAGTGCGACGGACGGTGGGGTATATGCCTGCTGTCTTTTCGCTTTACGGAGACCTCACAGTGGCTGAAAATCTGCGCTTCTTTGCCCGCATCTACCATCAGGACCCGACTCACATCCGAAAATTGGTGGGCGAGATTTGGTCGCAAATCGAGCCCTTCTCGAACCGCCCCGCAGCACACCTCTCGGGAGGCATGAAACAGAAACTGGCTCTCTGCTGCGCCATGGTACACGACCCGCAGGTGCTGATGCTCGACGAACCCACCACGGGCGTAGACCCCACCTCGCGCCATGAGTTTTGGACGGCGCTGCACCGATTGGCCGACCAGGGAAAGACCATCCTGGTCTCGACCTCCTACATGGACGAGGCGGCACAATGCGACCGCATCACCCTGCTGCACGAGGGGAGTACGCTGGCCACGTTGGCTCCGCACGAAGCTCCGGACCTCTATCACGGCACCCTGTACGAAATCACGCTGCAGGAGGGGAGCCTCGGGAGTGAGAGACTGCTGCCGCTGCTGCGCGACTGGTCGCTGAGCCGCGGCTGCTACTCCTTCGGCGACCGCATCCACCTGAGCATCGCCCTGCCCGATATCCGCACCGAAACCGTCGAGAGCTACCTCCGCGGACAGGGTGTTTCCGTAGAGGGCCTGCATATTGTCCCCGTCCGTCCATCGGTCGAAGACCTCTTTATACAACTCGCCTCGAAGGGCGAAACCACCGACTCGCTGAACCCCGATACAACAAACGCCTTGCATGCCTAATTCCACCATTACCGCTCAAGCCCTCACGCGTCGTTTCGGCAGCTTCACGGCTGTGGATGCGCTCACCTTTTCGGTCGAGCGGGGGGAGGTATTCGGCTTTTTGGGAGCAAACGGAGCCGGGAAAACAACCGCCATCCGGATGTTGTGCGGTTTGCTGAAGCCGACCTCGGGGAGCGCTCTGGTGGCAGGGTATGACGTAGCCCGACACCCCGAACAGGTCAAACGACGCATCGGGTACATGAGCCAACGGTTTTCGCTCTACGACGACCTCACCGTACACGAAAACCTCCAAACCTTTGGCACCATCTATGGGTTAGGGCGTTCGGCTCTGCGCGAACGAATCGCGGAGATGTACCGCCGACTCGAGATGGAGCCGCTCCGAGGCCGAATGGTGGGGAGTCTGCCCCCGGGGTGGAAACAGAAAATTGCGTTGGCAGCGGCCATGCTGCACCGCCCGCAGGTACTGTTTCTGGACGAGCCGACCGGCGGCGTGGACCCGCTCGGACGGCGCAACTTTTGGGAGTTGATATTGGATGCAGCCGCCGAGGGGACTACCGTACTGGTCACCACTCACTACCTGGACGAAGCCCTCTACTGCCACCGTACGCTTATCATGGCCGACGGACAGATGAAAGCGCTCGACTCTCCGCGCCGCCTGATGGAGCAGCACGGGGTCAGCACCATGGATGAACTTTTTGGCCGCCTCATACGACCCCAAGACTCGGCCGCAAACCACGCTACACCCTCATCGGAACAACCATAGCCATGCAGAGCAGTTTTGTCACATTCATGAACAAAGAGTGGCGCCACATCCTGCGGGAGCGGCGAACACTGGTGATGATTTTTGCCATTCCGCTGGCCCTGGTGCTGCTTTTCGGCTACGTGATTTCGACCGACATCGACCACACGCCGATTGCCGTATTGGACTCATCGCACGGCGACCCCCTGGCACGAAAACTGATGCACAAACTCTCGGCAGCCGACCAGTTTCACATTGTGGACCAGGTGAATTGCGAAGCCGACATCGACCGCGCCTTCAAACGGGGAGTGGTGAAGATGGTGGTGGTCATTCCGTCGGACATCGGTTCCGACGCACGCCGATACGGAGGAGCAGAGGTGCAACTGGTGACTGACGCTTCGGACCTGAATGTGGCAACCACCGTGATTAGCTATGCCACGGCCATTATCTCCGACCTCAACGCCGAACTCAATACCCAGGCGGGTCATTTGACGGCTGACCAGCCCGTGCTGCGAACCAACGTGCGGATGATGTACAACCCGGAACTCAAATCGGCCTATATGTTCGTCCCGGGGGTGATTGCCCTGATTGTGATGATTGTGGCCGCCATGATGACCTCCGTGACACTGGCACGCGAAAAAGAGAGCGGTACGCTCCGCCTGCTGACCGTGTCGCCGCTCAAGGCGCACACGATTGTACTGGGGAAAATGGTCCCCTACTTTATCCTCACCGCCGTCATTACCGGGCTGATTATGGTGCTCGGCACGTGGGTCTTCGAGGTGCCGTGCTACGGCACGCTGTGGGGAGTGGCGCTGCTCTGCTCGCTCTTTATCCTCGCAGCCATCGCCCTCGGCATCCTCATCTCGTCGCTGGTCAAAACCCAACAGTCGGCCCTCACCTCGTCGCTGCTTGGGCTTTTCCTGCCGACTATGCTCCTCTCGGGCTTCATCTTCCCCATCAGCAACATGCCGCAGGTGATGCAGGGACTTTGTCAGGTGGTGCCCGCCACCTGGTTTATCGAAGGCATCAAGGGACTGATGCTCAAGGGACAGACCGTCACAGAACTCTGGCTGCCGATGACCGTGCTGGGCGGAATGACCCTCGTACTGGGCGGAGGGGCACTCTGGATGTTCGCCCGCCGTACACGACCCCGATAGACGATGCTACACAACATACTATTTGGCGTATAATCACGTTAGAAAATAAAAACATGGACAGAGAAGAATCAACCCGGCAACAGAAAGTCGGACGACAGATACAGAAAGACATCAGCGACATTTTTCTGAAGGAGGCGCGACACCTCGTACAGGGAGTTATGGTTACCGTTTCGAAGGTGCGGGTCAGCCCCGACCTGACCTTTGCGAAGGTCTATCTGAGCATCTTCCCCTTCGACAAGGGCGAAACGACTCTCGCCACCCTCAAGGAGAACATCCCGATGATACGTTACGAACTGGGGAAACGCGTGCGGAACCAGTTGCGGACAGTGCCCGAAGTGGCTTTTGCCCTCGACGATTCGCTGGAATACGTAGACCGCATCGAAAAACTGATAAAAGCGTAACACACACCTCGGAGCCTCCATCGCTCTACACGAGGCTCCTCACCCGTCACACAAACCGACCCTTATGCAACGCTCCCGCTCTTTCCTGCGCATGGTGCTGGCCTTAGCCAGCGCGTGGACGGTAACCGCCTGCGGAACACAGGAGGTTACTCCGCCTGCCGTTCATATCATTCCCCAACCGGCCTCAATCACCACCGGGCAAGGCGTTTTCAAACTCAAAAGCGGCATGACCATTGCCGCCGACTCCTCGCTGGAGCGGGTAGCCGACTACCTCGACCAGACACTGCGCAACACCTCAGCCCTGCAAATGGAACGGGCAGAGGCGGGCGAGGCGGGCAACATCAACCTGCGGCTGGGGCTCGACCATCCGAGTCGGGAGGCTTATACGCTGACGGTCGATGCCGACGGAATAACGATTCAGGGGGCAACGCCTCGGGGTGTGCAGATGGGTATTGCCACGCTGCGGCAGCTGATTCCGTTGGATTCGCGCGACAGCCGTATTCCCTACGTGACGATAAGCGACGCGCCACGCTTCGAGTGGCGCGGCGCCCTGCTCGACGTCAGCCGACACTTCTACACGCCGGAGCAGGTCAAACGGTTCCTCGACCTGATGGCCCGCTACAAGCTCAACAAATTCCACTGGCACTTGACCGACGACCAGGGGTGGCGCATCGAAATCAAGCAATATCCGCTGCTGACCGAACGGGGCGCATGGCGAAAGTTGAACAGCCAGGACAGCACCTGCCTCGAGATGGCGGCACGGGAAGAGAACCCCGACATGCTGCTGCCGCAGGAGTTGATGCGGGTCGTGGATGGCGATACACTCTACGGCGGATACTATACCCAGCAGGAGATTCGCGACATTGTGGCCTATGCGGCCGAACGCGGTATTGACGTCATTCCCGAACTCGATATGCCGGGACACCTGATGGGGGCCCAACAGGGCTACCCGTGGATAACCTGCACCGGAGAGTCGAGCTGGGGCAAGAGTTTCTCGTCGCCCTTGTGCCCGGGAAAAGACTCGGCTCTGATGTTCGTCAAAAATGTCTATAGCGAAGTCTTTTCGCTCTTCCCCTACCGCTACGTGCACCTGGGCGCCGACGAGGTCGAAAAGACCAACTGGAAACAGTGCCCCGACTGTCAGGCCCGTATCAAAAAGTATGACCTAAAGGACGAAAACGGTCTTCAGGCCTGGTTCGTGCACGACATGGAACGCCACTTCAACGCCAACGGCAAACAACTTATCGGCTGGGACGAGATTGTGGAGGGCGGTTTATCCCCGACGGCAACGATTACGTGGTGGCGCGACTGGGCGCCGACCGCCGTCCCGACCGCAACGGCTCAGGGCAATCAGGTTATCCTGTGCCCCGATTTTCTGCTCTATCTGGACTTTATCGAGCAGCCGAACGACCTGCGGCGCATCTACGAAACCGAACCTACGACCTACCGTGCCGACTGGAATCTCACTCCCGAACAGCAACGGAACATTTGGGGTGTGCAGGCCAACATATGGTGCGAACGCATCCCGAGCGAACGGCGGATGCAGTATCAGGCGCTGCCGCGGCTGCTGGCCTTGAGCGAGATGGGCTGGAGTCGGCCCGAGGTGAAGTCGTGGGAAGATTTCGAGCAGCGTTTTGCGGTTCAGGTCGATTATTTTGACCGCCACGGCATCAACTACCGCATCCCGACGCTGACGGGTTTCAACGACCTGAATGTGTTTGTAGATACGGCGATTGTCGAGGTGAAGAGCCTGCTGCCGAACATCACCATTCGCTATACGACGGACGGAACAACGCCTACGGCTGAATCGGCGGTATACCAGGAGCCGCTCACCGTTACCGAGAGCCGGACGCTGCAATTCCGCCCGTTCCGACCAGACGGCACGGCCGGAGAGACGCAAAAGGCCGAGTATCGCAAAGAACCGCTATCGGCAGCGCGGACACTGCCCGACGAGGAAGAGATGGAAACAGGAATTCGGATGATGTATCACGAGTTCAAGGGTCGGCGCTGCGAGGAGATTGCCGATGCCAAGGTTGTACGTCGTTATACGCTGGACAGCATTACCATTCCCTCACGGATTCATGAGTGGTTGGGCTTAATTTATAGCGGGTGGTTCGAGGTACCCACGGACGGGGTTTACACGTTTGCCCTGACCTCGAACGACGGGTCACGCCTCTGGATTGACGACCAACTGATTATTGACAACGACGGCCCCCACAGCGAGATACGCAAAACGGGACAACGCGCCCTGGCCAAAGGGTGGCACGAGGTGCGGGTCGAATACTTCGACATGAACAACGGCGGCATGGTTTCGCTGCAGTGGGCGCCTCCGGGCGAGGCATTGCGGACCATGACCGGTTTTATGCACTAACCTGCCTGTCCCAACGACTTTTCACCCAACACTCACTGACCCTAAAGACATACGGAGATGAAATTCTTTTTGGACACCGCCAACCTCGAGCAGATACGTGAGGGGATGGCACTCGGCATTATCGATGGCGTAACGACCAATCCCTCGTTGATGGCCAAGGAGGGTATTGAAGGTACGGAGGCCGTGCGGGCACACTATCGGCGCATCTGCGAACTGGTACAGGGGGATGTGAGCGCCGAGGTGCTGAGCACGGATTACGAGGGGATGATTGCCGAGGGAGCCGCTCTGGCGGCGCTCGATGAACACATCGTGGTGAAGGTGCCCTGCACCGAAGCGGGGATTCGGGCTATCCGCCACTTTGCCAATCGGAATATCAGCACAAACTGCACGCTGATATTCTCGTTGGGACAGGCCGTACTGGCAGCTAAGGCGGGGGCTTCATACGTATCGCCTTTCGTGGGCCGGCTGGACGACATCTCGGAAGATGGCGTGGGGCTGGTAGCCTCGATTGTCGAGACATTCCAGACTTACGGTTACGACCGAAACTGCCAGGTGCTGGCGGCCTCGATACGCCACACGCGCCACATCATCGACTGCATGGAGGTAGGAGCCGACGTGGTGACCTCGCCGTTGAAAGCGATTTTGGGACTGCTGCAACACCCGCTGACAGACAAGGGGCTGGCGCAATTTGTGCGCGACAGCGAAAAATTGCGGTAGTTCCGCACGGGACAATACATTCGGGGCAATACCCCTCATACCGCAGCGGGGGCGATACACACTCTTGTGTATCGCCCCCGCCACTGTTTATGGCCTTCCACGGTAGGTTACGGCAGCGCCTCCTCCGATACCTTCACCACCTCGATGCCCGCACGCTCCAACAACTCCACCCCGTCCCGCGAATGGTAGTCGTCACAAAAGACCACACGCCGTATCCCCGCCTGAATAATCAGTTTAGCACACTCGATACAGGGCGATGCCGTCACATACAACGTCGCCCCGAGCGAACTGTTGTTCGACTTGGCCACCTTGGTAATGGCATTGGCCTCGGCGTGCAGCACATAGGGTTTGGTGAGCCCCGTTGCCTCGTCCTCACACACGTTCTCAAAGCCCTGCGGCGTACCGTTGTACCCGTCCGAGATAATCATCTTGTCGCGCACAATCAGTGCCCCCACCTGCCGCCGCACGCAATAGGAGTTCTCGGCCCATATCCGCGCCATGCGGATATAGCGGCTGTCGAGCAATCGTTGTTTCTGTTCCTGATATCCCATCTGTCAAGAAAAGGGTATTATATGCCCTGTCGTATCGTAAGGTCTCGCGGATTACTGTTGATTCCGCAGCCTTTCGCCGAGCACCTTAATCATGTCGGTGGTCATTTCGGACAAGCCCCATTTCGGCGCCCAGTCCCATTCGGCCCGAGCCACACTGTCGTCCATCAGATTCGGCCACCCTTCCGATATGGCATCCTTCACCGGGTCAATTTCATACACCATCTCGAGCGAGGGAATATGTTTTTTGATTTCGGCATAGATAATCTCAGGCGAGAAGCTCATCGAAGCCACGTTGTATCCGTTGCGATGAACAAGGCGCGTGGGGTCAGCCTCCATCAGCTGTACCATGGCATTCAGCACATCGGGCATATAAATCATGTCCATGAAGCGGTCATGCGGCACGGGGCAGACAAATTTTTCGCCTTTGAGAGCCGCATAGAAGATTTCCACGGCATAGTCGGTGGTTCCCCCGCCGGGCAGTGCCTGCGACGAGATAACCCCCGGCAGGCGCACGCTGCGCGTATCGACTCCGAAGCGTTGATAGTAGTAGTTGCTCAGCAGTTCGCCCGTCACCTTGCAGACCCCGTAAATCGTATTGGGGTGCATGGGGGTGTCCTGCGGCGTTTTGTCTTTCGGGGCATCAGGGCCGAAAGCACCGATAGAGCTCGGCGTAAAGACCGCGCAGTGGTATTCGCGTGCAATTTCCAGCGCATTCATCAGCGCACCCATGTTCACCCGCCAGGCTTTCTGCGGATTGGCCTCACCCGTGGCGGAGAGCAGTGCCACAAGGTTGAAAATCGTATCGATTTTATCCTCCCGCACCACCTTGGCCACCGCCTCGGCATCCAGTGCATCGAGTTGCACGAAGTCGTTATCCTCGCGGTCGCCGTGGATATCGGCAGCAATTACATTGTGTTGGCCGTAGATGCCCCGCAGGTGGGTGGTCAGTTCGGAGCCGATTTGTCCGCCGGCACCGACGATGAGTATTTTTTTCATGGGTTGATACTGAATTTTCGTGACACAAATTTATCGGTTTTTCTTTACATTTGATAGTGGATTTGTTAAAAAAATCCCGACCCTACAACTCAACTACTAACCCATGAAAACCAACGAATTACTGGCTCAGTTATCGGCCCGTCACCCGGGCGAGACTGAGTATCTGCAGGCTGTCGGCGAAGTGCTGCACTCCGTCGAGGCTGTTTACAACCGCCATCCCGAGTTCGAGGCGCTCGCGATTGCCGAGCGGCTGGTCGAACCCGACCGCATCTTTACGTTCAAGGTGCCCTGGGTCGATGACCGCGGGCGCGTACAGGTCAATACGGGCTACCGCGTACAGTTCAACAACGCCATTGGCCCCTACAAGGGCGGACTGCGGTTCCACGCTTCGGTGAACCTGAGTATCCTGAAGTTCCTGGGCTTCGAACAGATTTTCAAGAATGCCCTCACGACCCTCCCCATGGGGGGCGCCAAGGGCGGGTCGGACTTCAGCCCCAAAGGGAAGAGCGACGGTGAGATTATGCGCTTCTGCCAGGCCTTTATGACCGAGCTGTGGCGGTACATCGGTCCCGAGACCGATGTACCGGCGGGCGACATCGGGGTCGGCGGACGCGAAATCGGCTACCTCTACGGGATGTACCGCAAACTGGCTCACGAAAATACGGGAGTGCTCACCGGCAAGGGGATGACCTATGGCGGTTCGCGCATCCGCCCCGAAGCTACGGGCTTCGGAGCGGTCTATTTCACGGCGCAAATGCTGGCCGACAAAGGCGACACCCTCCCCGGGAAACGGATAGCTATCTCGGGATTCGGGAATGTAGCTTGGGGCGTAGCCCTCAAAGCAACCGAACTGGGTGCCAAAGTGATAACCGTATCGGGGCCCGACGGATATGTCTCGGTACCTGACGGGCTGACCCGGGAGATGATTGACTACCTGCCGGAGCTGCGGGCCACGAACAACGACGTGGTGGCACCGTTCGCCGAGGAGTTTTCGGGGGCAGCCACCTTTGTGGCGGGACGCAAGCCGTGGGAGGTACCGTGCGACATAGCAATGCCGTGCGCCACGCAAAACGAACTGGAAGGGAATGACGCTGAAACACTGGCAGCCAACGGCGTGCGTTACGTGGCCGAAGTGTCGAACATGGGGTGTACACCCGAGGCTATCGAGACCTTTGCCCGCCACCGCATCCCCTATGGGCCGGGGAAAGCGGTCAATGCCGGCGGCGTGGCAGTCTCGGGGCTGGAGATGTCGCAGAACGCCATGAAACTCAACTGGACCTCGGCCGAAGTCGATTCGCGTCTGCAGGAGATTATGCATGCCATTCATGCAGCCTGCGTGGAGTACGGCACGGAGCCCGACGGATTTATCAACTACATGAACGGAGCCAACATTGCCGGGTTCATGAAGGTGGCGCGGGCGATGGTGGAACAGGGGGTTTTATAGCGGAATACCTCTCCCCGATAACAGCAGCAGCGAGAAAGAGACTCTTTCTCGCTGCTGTGTATTTTTCAGAACAAGTCTTATCGACACATTCCCTATCGAATCAACCGATTGGTCTCCGTGTCCGGGAAAACCACACTCGGGCGAAAACGCTTCGCCTCCTCGAAATCCATCAACCCGTAGGAGATGATAATCACCACATCGCCCACCATCACGCGCCGCGCCGCCGCACCATTCACACAGATACAACCGCTGCCCGGCTCGCCCTCAATCACATAGGTCTCGAAACGTTCGCCGTTGTTGTTGTCCACCACCTGCACCTTCTCGCCGGGAATAATCCCCGCCGCATCCATCAGTTCGCGGTCAATCGTGATGCTCCCCACATAATCGAGGTTCGCTTCGGTCACCCGCACGCGGTGTATCTTGGATTTGAGTACCTCTATCATCATGGTCTGTCCGATTTTAATGTCCCTTATCGATATTCAGCCGGATATTCCGTCCGCTAAATCGCCACGTTGTCAATCAGGCGAATCGGTCCTGCATGCACCGCCACGAAGCAGCGCAAATCGCCTATCTTCTCGCCCCACGTCTCGGCCGGTTTCAAAGTGTCTGCCTCGGCAATCTCTACGTATTCGGTTTTCAGCAGAGGATTGGCATCGATGCGTCGGGCAATGATTTGCTTGGCCTCCGCCACGGTCACCGTACCGCGCAACGTATCGACCGCTTCGCGCAAAACGGCATAGATATGGGGTGCCGCCTGACGATGTTCGGGTGTGAGCAGCATATTGCGCGAGCTGCGGGCCAGCCCGTCGCTGTCGCGCACTATCGGGCAGCCGACAATCTCAATCGGCAATCCCAACTGCTGCACCATATATCGAATAATGGCCAGCTGCTGAAAATCTTTCTCGCCAAAGAAAGCGCGGTTGGGTTTGACGATGTCAAACAGGCGCGAGACGACCTGTCCCACCCCGTTGAAGTGTCCGGGTCGGTGTGCCCCCTCCATGACGCTGTCCAGCCCCCCGAAGTCAAAGACCCGCGTGTCGGGCTCGGGATAGACCTCTTCGACCGACGGTGCAAAAACATAATCCACGCCGGCCGCCTCGAGCAGTTTGAGGTCCGCCTCTTCGGTTCTGGGATAGTTTTTCAGGTCGTTGGGGTCGTTGAACTGGGTGGGATTGACAAAGATGCTGACCACGACGGTATCACACGTTTTGCGACACTGTTCGACCAGTGAGAGGTGGCCGGCATGGAGGGCCCCCATGGTGGGGACGAAGCCGACCGTTCCCCGAAATCCTGCGAGCTCTGCGGCTCGTCTGCAAAGTTTCATTGTAGTCGTAAGTTAATACCCATCGGCTGTTCAGAGCCTGAACGGTCGGTCGGAATAAAAGCGGACAAAAGTAAGTAATATCCACGAAACGAAAAAATCGTGCGGGTATCTTCCCGGCAGGGAAAAACACCCACACGATATGAGAGCGTCATGCTGCGCGCTTACACCAGCGTGTCAGCGTCTGTGTGCTTACAGTCCTTTGGGGTTGTCGCCGAAGCGGTTTTGGCCGGGTTGTCCCTCCTGCGCCCACCAGATAATCAACAGGATGGCTCCTACCACAGGAATGAACGAGATGAAATACCATCCGAATGCCCGTCCCGTGTCGTGCAGACGTCGCGATACGATAGCCAGATTAGGAATAAGCACAGCCACCCCAAACAACATCGCGAGAATGGGGATAAACGATAAAATAGAGCCCAAAATGAAGTTGAAAAGCATGGGCCACCAGAACTCACTGCGGCGGGCACGCCCCTGAAAGGTAGCGTAGTTTTTCCAGAAGAGTTTGTAGCATTCCAAAGCATCGTTCGGATGCACAGTGGGTGTAACGTTTTCCTCCATAGACAGCATAGGTTAAAGGGTTAGTAATTGGGTAATGACACATACAAAGATAAATTCTTTCCTCGGATAAAAAAGCGAATACTCCTGTTTTTTGTCACTCTTTCATGGCAGTGTCGTAATCTTTACGAATTTCGCATGTCGATGCGGAAACTGTGCCCGTTACCCCTTCAGCTGCTTATGATGTCGCTTGTCACAAGAGAATTTTTCCGTAATTCACACCGAAAGCTGCCCCCGCCGCTGAATAAATCACTATCTTTGAAGCGAATAATAGCGATGTATAGATGTTAAAGAAGCTCAAGAAAAAACTGGGGCTGTCGGGTGACAGCCTCGAACCAACCGTAAACACAGAAAACGCTGCCGAAGCGCGCCCCAACATTCCGGAGGTGGCTGTCCGCGAAATCAAGCGGATGCTTTTCGAGGCCTTTGCCAACCACCCCTCGCGCATCTACGACTCGAAGATGGCTGCCAAACAGATTGGCATCCAGGGGAACGACGGACGCAAGATGGTGCACGACCTGATGCGTGAAATGGCTGCGGAAGGCGTATTCGAAAAAGTAGGCGCGGGGCAGTACCGCCTTGTACGGAAACAACTCCCCACGCGCACGGGACACGTAGATATGACCGCCAGCGGCATGGCATACATTATCGTAGACGACGCTGCGGAGGGTGAAAAGGATATCATTGTCGAACCGCGCAACACCCACCACGCCATGCACGGCGACCATGTTCGGGTGGCAATTATCGGTCGCCGACGCGACGGGCGCATCGAGGGCGAGGTGGTCGAAACCCTTGAAGAGGGAAAACGCACCTTTGTGGGGCGCATTGAGGTGTCGGACAAATATGCCTTTGTCATCATCGACTCACGGACCATGCCGGCGGATATTTTTGTGCCGCTGCGGTCGCTGAACGGCGCCCAAAACGGGCAGAAGGTGATTGTGCGCATCACCGAATGGCCCGAAACAGCCAAAAATCCCACGGGCGAGGTGGTAGACGTGTTGGGGAACTCGGGAGACAACAACACCGAGATGCACGCCATTCTGGCCGAATTCGACCTCCCCTATCACTTCCCCGAAGAGCTCGAAAAAGCCGCCGACAAGATTAAGGCCGGCATTACGAAAGCGGAAATCAAACGCCGCAAGGATATGCGCGGGGTGACCACCTTCACCATCGACCCGGCCGACGCCAAGGACTTCGACGACGCCCTCTCCATTCGCCAGCTCCCCAACGGGAATTGGGAGGTGGGGGTGCATATTGCCGACGTGACCCACTATGTGCGTCCGGGCGACGCGATTGACACCGAAGCGGTCAATCGCGCCACGAGCGTCTATCTGGTGGACCGCACCGTGCCGATGTTGCCCGAGAAACTCTCGAACGACCTCTGTTCGCTCCGCCCCAACGAAGAGAAACTCACCTTCTCG
>NBJMC04203__coassemble_344_pt1 | contig 29861 bp, 23 predicted proteins | sample NBJMC04203__metabat2_high_PE_019 | metagenome-assembled genome bin NBJMC04203 | reverse complement strand
CCTACACGGATATCCCTGCGGATTACTCCCCCTTATCCCGCTCCTTCGATTCCCCATCACCCTACTCCTGCACGCAACGAACGGAAAAACCGGGTGTTCGCAAGCCTGAACGATTAAGGCTAATACCGTTTGCCATATAAAAACGTAAACTGTTAATACTTGTGTCATCCACTGTAATAGTCAAGTAGTATCCATTCCTGCCAACAGAATACAATGTCCCCTCTTCATAATCGCGATAGCCGGATGCCGGATACCATGTCATATGGTTATACTGTCTACCGTTCGTCTCTGTGTATCCCCCATCTGTAGTTTGATTTCCCTGAATATAGTAGGGGAACGTTATGACTGAAAAATCATTCCAAGTCCCATCGGTTGGGACTCGCCATCCCCTGGGACATGGGTCATATGTGCCCTTGATATTGTTATCTCCCCATAATAAGTCATTTTGATAGGTTGCATCCAGGACGTACCAATCTGAATTACCCATAATAAAATGTAACGGATGTTGAATTGAATACGACAAAGTATTATTCTCATTCAAAACACCTTCAGCTGAAATGTCCACTTTACAATATCCATCCACATCTTCCGTTAATGCCGTTGAACCGTCTGCTCCATGCAGGTTGATTGTCACAGACCCGGTGTTGCCATCCGGTAGTATCGTGCTGCCGTCGGCACCCGGAAAAGCGTCCTTGCGGCCCCACTGGTACAAAAGAGCGCTTTGTGTGTGAAAACGGTAACAAAATTCCTCCTTCTCCGGCCGTCGGTGGCGAGGTTTTCTCCTGCCAATTCCGTACCTTTGTGTATACTAACCCTTGTGATTATGATTGAGAGAGAGCAAACGGATTTTTTCCTGGTACAGGCGTACAATGCGGCTGTGAAAGCTGGTGCCAAGATTATGGAAATCTACACCCGCTATGACGATTTTTTTGTGAGTCTCAAAGCCGACAGTACCCCGATTACCATCGCTGACAAAGAGGCGCATACCCTTATCAAACACCACTTGAGCGCGACCCGAATCCCGCTCCTGTCGGAAGAGGGACGAGACCTCTATTTCGATGAACGACGCTCGTGGGACCTCTTTTGGATGGTGGACCCGCTGGATGGCACGGAAGAGTTTATCAAACGAAACGGCGAATTTACAGTTAATATCGCTCTGATGGTGGATAATGCGCCTTATTTGGGCGTTATCTATCTGCCGACGACTGGAACTATCTATTTCAGTGACCCGGACCGCGGCTCCTTCTGCAAAACGGAAGTGAAACCCGAGATGAGTGCCGACTATTCGATTGCACAGATTTTCGCCGGAGCGCGACGTTTGCCGTTGGTTCAGGAGCGGAACAAACCTCTGAAAGTTGCCTTGAGCCGGTCGCATGAATCGGAGCAGGTGCGCGACCTTATCCGAAAACTCCAGGACCAGATTGGAGAGGTGCAGATTGTGGAGTACGGCAGTTCGTTGAAGATGTGTTTGGTAGCGGAGGGGTCGGTGGATTGTTATTTGCGGACGACACCCACTACGGAGTGGGATACGGCGGCCGGAGATGCCATTGCACGCGGGGCGGGGGTGAGAGTGGTGTCGTTGGCCGGAGAACCCCTGCACTACAACGAAGAATCGTTGCAAAACCCGCCGTTTATCTGCTTAACGAGATATGTCAGTGACTATGACTGGAGACAATAACCTGCCACTGAATTTTTCGCCTGACGATGTCGGGGTGGCGAATGGGAACTATTTTGGATTGCCGTTCGCGGTGGAGCAGGCCGAGTTGGTGCTGTTGTCGGCGCCGTGGGATGTGACCGTCTCGTACAACCATGGAACAGCGGCTGCGCCTGAAGCGATAGTTGAGGCTTCGACCCAGGTGGAGTTGCGGGACGTGCATTATCTGGAGGGGTGGAAGCGGGGGATTGCGACGATGGAGGCGGACCCTTGGATAGCCTCGACGGGAAAAGCGTTGCGGACGGAGGCGGAGCGGGTGATAAACCATTTGGAGGAGGGGGGAGCGACGAGTGATGGGGAGATTGCAGAGGCTTTGGCAGCGGTGAATGCCGGGTCGCAGGAGTTGAACGAACGGATTTACCGGCAGGCGGCCGAGGTGTTGGCCGGGGGCAGGCTGGCAGCATTGGTGGGAGGTGACCACAGTACGCCGCTTGGGTTGATGCGGGCGGTGGATGAACGGATGGCAGTGCGGGGAGAACGGTTCGGGATATTGCATATTGATGCCCATGCCGATTTGCGGGAGGCGTACGAAGGATTTACCTATTCGCACGCTTCGATTATGTACAATGCGTTGCAACTCCAGCAATTGGAAAGATTGGTGCAGGTCGGGATACGGGATTACTGTGGGGCGGAACGTGAGTTGGCAACAGAGAGCAACGGGCGTATTGTGCAATTCGATGATTATACGCTGGCACGGAATGGTTTTGAGGGGATGAGTTGGCGGGAGCAGTGTGCGGCGGTGGTGGCACAGTTGCCGCAAAACGTGTATGTCAGTTTCGATATCGACGGACTCTCGCCCGACAACTGCCCCGGAACAGGGACCCCCGTGCCCGGGGGATTGTCCTATCGGGAGGCGGTTTATCTGTTGGTACAGGTGGTGGAGTCGGGGCGGAGCATCGTAGGGTTTGACCTGACCGAAGTGGCACCAAGTGAGGGCGACGGAGAGTGGAATGCCAATGTGGGCGCAAGAATACTGTACAAATTGTGCAACCTCACCCTCCTTTCCCATAAAAAAGAATAGACCAAGTCTGGAATAACGAACTAATTTTTACTTTTCCTCCTCTTTGCGCGGTTCTGTCGGGACCCTGCCGGAACCGAACAACTCGATTCTATGCGTAAAATTCTGCTTTTCTCTTTCTTCCTGATTCTGGGGCTCGTCGGCTCGCAAACCCTTCCGCCCATCCTCGGACAGGAACACTTCCCGCTCTTCAAGGACATTACCACCACACTGCTCTATGTCTGCCTCGCCTTTATCATGATTAACGTCGGGCGAGAGTTCGAGGTCGAAAAAACACGGTGGCGCAGCTATGTGAGCGACTATTTTATCGCGATGGCAACGGCGGCGCTGCCGTGGTTGCTGGTGGCGGTGTACTATGTGCTCGTATTGCTCCCTGCTTCATACTACGGGGATTGGGATGCCTGGAAAGAGAGCCTCTTGCTCAGCCGTTTTGCGGCACCTACGTCGGCCGGGATTCTCTTTACGATGCTTGCCGCCATCGGGCTGAGGGCCAGCTGGATGTATCGCAAGATACAGGTGCTGGCCATTTTTGACGACCTGGATACCATCCTGCTGATGATACCGCTCCAGATTATGATGGTCGGCTTTGACCCGCAGGTGCTGGTTATTCTGGGCGTTGTCACGATACTCTTGGGCTTCGGATGGCGACAACTGGCTCGCTATGACATGCGGCAGGAGTGGTGGGCCATTCTGCTCTATGCCGTGGCGGTCATATTCCTGACATGGCTGGTCAATCGCCTCTTCCATATCCATATCGAAGTGCTCCTGCCGGCTTTCGTGCTGGGGATGGTGATGCGCCACAAACATATCGAAACGCGCACGGAACACGCGGTTTCGACCGGGATATCATTCCTCTTTATGCTGCTTGTGGGACTCAGCATGCCCTTCTTTATCGGGGGAGGAATGGATGCCTACGCGGCTCACTCGCCAGTGGAGCACGGTGCACCCTCGATTCTGGGGGCACAACCCATGATGTCGTGGGGCATGATTGTGCTGCATGTGGTAGCGGTGTCGCTGCTCTCGAACATCGGGAAACTGGTTCCGCTCTTTTTCTACCGCGACCGCCGATTCGAAGAACGGCTGGCCTTGTCCATCGGGATGTTTACGCGCGGTGAGGTAGGAGCCGGGATTATCTTCATTGCCCTGGGGTATCGCATTGGCGGGCCGGCGCTGATTATCTCGGTGCTGACGCTGGTGCTCAACCTGATTCTGACGGGTGGCTTTGTGGTGTGGGTGAAACGGTTGGCCAAGAAGGTCTACGGTGATGGTGCCGAGGGGCAGCATCCACAGGTGGTCTAAGGATATGGTTCCTAAAATGCACGGGGGCCTGTTGTATTGCATACAACAGGCCCCCACTACATTCGGAAGGTCTCTACTGCTGTCCCGGCGTCTTAGGCTCCCAGCGGACATCCTCCGCCCCATAGTCATATCCCAACCTCCGCCCCAGGGCATAGAAATAGTCCGAGAGCCGATTGACATACTGCCGTACCACGTCGGGTACCGTCGGATAGTGTTCGGCAGCCGTCACGATACGCCGTTCCGCCCGCCGGCAGGCCGTCCGACACACATGACAGTACGACAGCATCGGATGCCCGCACGGCAGCGTAAAGTGGCGCAACTCGGGCAGCCCCTCCTGCAACCGGTCAATGGCCCGTTCCAATCGGGTCACATCCTCCGCATAGAGCTGCGGCAGTTTCTCGAGCATCGTATCTTCCGATGCCAGGAGCGATGCCCCGCTCATCAGTCGGTCGAGCACCCACTCCAACTCCGAACGTATCCCTTCGGCGTCGGCAGCGAGCAGGTCATGCAGGTATCCCACATGGGCCATCAGTTCGTCCACCGTTCCATAAGCCTCTATACGCGGGTCGTTCTTGGCCGCCCGCGTTCCCCCGACCAGCGAGGTTGTCCCTTTGTCTCCGGTACGTGTGTATATCTTCATGCTGATATGCTTATGCTTCGTTTGCCAATGCAGGATGCTCATTGATGTGGTCCGATTCAATGACCCCGTCGCGCAGCCGCACAATACGCCGCGCATGCAATGCGATATCCTCTTCGTGAGTCACCACAATCACCGTATTCCCCTCGCGATAAATCCGCTCGAACAGGTGCATGATATCAATTGATGTTTTGGTGTCGAGGTTCCCGGTCGGTTCGTCGGCCAATATGATGGAGGGATTGTTAATCAATGCCCGTGCCACCGCCACCCGCTGCCGTTGTCCCCCGCTCATCTCGTTGGGACGGTGCTCCATGCGGTCGCCCAACCCCACGTTGAGCAGTGCCTCTTCGGCCCGTTGCAGACGTTTCGACTTTGCTATCCCCGCATAAATCAAAGGCACGGCCACATTCTCCAATGCCGTGTATCGTGGCAACAGGTTAAAGGTCTGAAACACAAAACCAATCTCCTTGTTCCGTACTTCGGCCAACTCCTCTTCGTCCATGTGGCTCACATCGGTTCCGTTCAGCACATACTGCCCCGAAGTCGGCGTATCCAGACACCCCAAAATATTCATAAGAGTCGATTTACCCGACCCAGACGGACCCATTATCGCCACATAGTCGTTGCGCCATATCTTCAAATCGACTCCCGCCAAAGCGTTTACCTGTTGGGTCCCCACTTCGTAGGTTTTGTATATGCGGTCAATCGAGATAATCTCCTGTCGGTTTTCCATGGTATGCGGAAAAGATTAATTACGGATGCGGAAAAATTGTTTTTGCAGTTTCGGGTCGAAAAAGAGTACCAGCAACCCCTGCAAATGTGCCACCACAACGTGCGTTTGTCCTAACCACGCCTCAAAGGCATGCCGTTCGTCGGCCGACCGAAAAGGCTCACGCAACACGACTATTTCTTTATTCGCTGTTTGCAACAGCTCGTTCACGTTATTCACTATCGCTACCCGTTCCTCTCCGTAACGCCGAACGATTGTGTCGGGCAGTTGTCGGCGCTTTGTGGGTAGCACCACCTCCCGAATAAACCGATACATCATGGGGGAATGAACGGTATGTCCCCGCCAATGCGTAGCCCGCAGAGCGTGTTTCAGCCGTGTGTATAGTTGATAGCGATTCATACGGAATAGACCTCTGCCAATGGGTTGATGTTACAAGTCTGCCGCCCGTGCCGCGGGTGCCATATCCAGTCCGGCAAACTCTTCCCGGAGGTATTTGTAATATCCCGTAATGGCAATCATCGCCGCATTGTCGGTGGTCAGATTAATGGGTGGCACATAGGTTGCCCAGCCATATTTCTCACCAGCCGTCGCCAGGGCTGCCCGAAGCCCTGAATTGGCCGACACCCCACCCGCCAGCGCAATCTCCGTAATATCGTATTGTTTGGCGGCCTTAATCAGTTTGTTCATGAGGATGTCGATGATGGTTACCTGCAACGAAGCGCACAAGTCGGCCTTGTGTTGTTCGATAAAATCGGGCTCTTCTGCCACGTGGTCGCGCAGGAAATAGAGGAACGAGGTCTTCAGCCCGCTAAAGCTGTAATCAAATCCTCCGACGGTCGGTTTGGCAAACTTGAAGGCCTTAGGGTCTCCCTCCTGCGCCAGCTTGTCAATGAGCGGTCCTCCGGGATAGGGCAGCCCCATCACCTTGGCACACTTGTCAAAGGCCTCACCCGCAGCATCGTCTATCGTACTGCCGATAATTTCCATGTCAAGGTAGTCCCGCACCAGCACAATCTGCGAATTTCCGCCCGATACCAACAGACACAGGAATGGAAATTTTGGTTTTGGTTTGTTGGGGTCATCCGGTCGGGTCACAAAGTGAGCGAGTATATGTCCCTGCAGGTGATTGACCTCCATCAGGGGTGTATTTTGCGCAATGGCAAATCCTTTGGCGAAGGATACCCCCACCAGCAGTGAACCGAGTAGCCCGGGCCCGCGCGTTACGGCAATGCCGTCTACCTGTTCGGGCGTTACTCCGGCGCGTTTCAATGCAGCATCGACTACCGGGACGATGTTTTGTCCGTGTGCCCTCGAGGCAAGTTCGGGTATCACGCCTCCATATTCGGCGTGTACGGCCTGAGAAGCAATGACATTGGAGAGCAGCACCCCGTCGCGAATAACGGCTGCGGAGGTGTCGTCGCAAGAGGATTCGATACCGAGAATGGTAATTTCCATGTAGTCAGGACAGAGGTTAAGTCTGAAAAACAAAGATATGAATTTTTCGGTTTCTTAAGGCGGTTTGGGGGGTGGATTCCAGTGGGGCCGCAAGGACTGTTTTCCGGGTGCCGACGGCAGCACGATACAAACAACCATGAATATTCCTAATGCCGTATCTATTGTCATATATGGAACGAATGAAGAGGTGCTTGTTGAAGGAGATAAGTTCGGGATAAACTATGTAGATATTGCATCTCCCGGGGTTATCAATGAAAATAATAGTTTGACTTACAGCATTAAACATCCTTTAATGTATATATATCAGGAACAAGAGCCTCAAGATTGGTATACCGATAATCCACTCTATCAAAACAATGCGTTATGGGGTGTAGAAGGGTCAAATAAGAGTAACTATGACCCATGTCCCAATAAATGGCGCATGCCCTCAGAACAAACATGGAATGATTATTCGACATTGAGTGCACCTTATTATGTACAAGGACAGCAGGCTTTCACAGGAGATTATACCGTTTCTAACGGGCGGCTTTATAATGCTTTGGCATGGTTGCCTGCAACAGGACGTCGGGAATACGGGTCAGGTCCCATTAGTCGAGTTGGTAATTTCGGGTATTATTGGTCTTTAACCCCTAAGAATAGTTCTGCATCCAATTGCCGCATATCTATGAGTAATTTAAGTCCTAATTATGGCAGTTTTCGAGCAGGCGGTTTTTCTGTTCGTTGCGTACAGGAGTAGCGTGCGGAGGAAGCAAAGGAGCGGGGTAAGGGGGAGTAATCCGCAGGGTTATCCGTATAGGGGAAGAGGGGGAAGACGCAGGGAGCAGCTCAGGCTCTCCCGGAGGGAAGAGAGAGCAAAGAGCAGATAAACCCCAAGCGAGGAAGCTATGAACCGCGAGGCGAAAAGAAATCACGCTACGCAGCCTCGGTTTCGTCAGAAACCGTGCGGGCCGCAGCCTCGCCCCGCGAAGGCCCGCAAAGATAGTCTTCCGCCTATCTTTCCGCACTCTTCGCAGGCTGCGACCCGAAGATTTCAAATACATCTTCAATAATTGGCGGAGCAAACTCCCTTTGTCAGGCCGGAACCACCCCCGGTGGAGGCCTGCGCTAAGGCGCATTCCCCCACTGGTTCCGCCCTGAGAGTTCTTTATGGCCTAACACGTGTCAGTGCAAGTGCAAGCGGCACCCACAGCCAGCGCGGGGAAAGGAGCGCCCGTCGGCAGCAGACCTACGCCTCCTCCGAGCAAACTCTCTGTCGGAGTGCCCGTGGCACCGGGTTGCTCATGTAACCCATCAGTCGGAGAACTCGTACCCTCCTCAGCATTCTCGTTGGGTCTCGACGGAAATCAGACAGTTATAAAATGAGAGGGGTTTACTTCGGAGCCTTGCGGTAGAGGTAGATGCCCACCAAGGCATAGAGGACATTGGGTAGCCATACTGCAATGACTGGAGGCAGCAAACCTCCTTTGGCAAATTCGCCAGTGAAACGCATCAGGACAATGTAGGTAAAACAGAGTGTAATCCCGATACCGATATGCAATCCTGTTCCGCCCCGCACTTTTCGGGAAGACAACGAGACACCGATAAGGGTAAGGACAAAGGTGGAAATGGGGTATGCCCATCGGGAATAGGCTTCGACCTGAAAAATGGGAACCATATCCGACCCTTTGGCCTCCTGCTGGTGGATGAATTTACGCAATTTTACCGAGTTCATCGTCTGGACCAAATCCTGTGTTCGGCCCAGTTCGTCCGCAATCAGATTGACGGCCGTATCCAGCGGGGTGGTATATTTGGTCAGTATTTCGCGTTCACCTTCGTAATGGCGGGTAATGTATTTCGCAGCTTTCCACCGTCCGGTCACCGTGTCAAAACGTGCATTTTGCGCTTCGAGCGAACTGACGATATTTCCTCCGTTGTATGTTTCGATGGCAAAGTATTCAGCCACTTTGGTTTGCCCCTGAAAGCCCCGGATATAGACAAAGGTTCCGGGCCCCAACTGGCGATAGATGTGAGGTTCGTAGACCGATTTGTGTTTGCCCATGTATTTGGTTTCAAAAGCCAGTCGGCGGGCATTGGCTTCCGGAATCAGAAACAGGTTGAGACTCAAGCTCAGCAGGGTAATCAGCAGCGAGGAGACAAAATAGGGCCACATCATGCGGCGGAAGCTCACCCCGCTCGAAAGAATGGCGATAATTTCGGTGTTATAGGCCATTTTCGAGGTGAAGAAGATAACCGCAATGAAGGTGAAGAGCCCGCTGAACTGATTGACAAAATAGGGAATGAAGTTTACGTAATAACTCAGCAGAATTTCCGAGATGGGGGCATGACCCTCCAGAAAATCGTCAATTTTTTCGGCTGCGTCGAAGATGACCACAATCAGGATAATCAGCGCAATCGCAAAGAGGTAGGTCCCCAGGAAGCGGCGCATGATGTACCGGTCAATGATTTGCAGCTTGAGTTTTTTGAGTTGGTGGAGTATGTCAGTGATTTTTTGCATGGTATCCGTATCGGCTTATCAGAGTCTACGTCCCAACTTCTCGACCATGATGTTTTTCCAGGTCACGAAATCGCCTGCCAGGATGTGTTTCCGGGCTTCGCGCACCAGCCACAGATAAAAGCCCAGGTTATGCAGCGAAGCGATTTGTGCGGCCATCATTTCGCCGGCTATGGTCAGGTGGCGCAGGTAGGCTTTGGTGTACTGTGTGTCCACAAAGGTGCAGCCGTTCGGGTCAATCGGTGAAAAATCGGCGGCCCATTTTTGGTTTCGGATATTGATGATGCCTTCGCTGGTGAAGAGCATGCCGTTCCGTCCGTTGCGGGTAGGCATCACGCAGTCGAACATGTCCACACCGCGTTCAATGGCTTCCAGTATGTTGATGGGGGTTCCCACTCCCATCAGGTAGCGGGGTCGGTCCTGTGGCAGCACTGCATTGACTGTTTCAATCATTTCGTACATGACCGGAGCCGGCTCACCCACGGCCAGCCCGCCGATGGCATATCCGTCGGCATCGAACTGTTGGACGTATTCGGCCGATTGGCGACGCAGGTCGGCATAGGTACATCCCTGCACTATCGGGAACAACGACTGATGATATCCGTAGGGACATTCGCTTTTGCGATATTGGTTGAAGCATCGTTCCAGCCAACGTGCCGTGCGGGCCCACGATTTGGCGGCATAGTCATATTTGGCGGTTCCGGGCGGACACTCGTCGAAGGCCATCATGATGTCGGCTCCTATCAATCGTTGGGTGTCGATAACGTTTTCGGGGGTGAATAGGTGTCTCGACCCGTCGATATGGGATTGGAAGCGACACCCCTCTTCGGTCAGTTTACGGATGCCCGTCAGCGAAAAGACCTGAAAACCGCCGCTGTCGGTCAGGATGGGTTTGTCCCATCCGGCAAAGCGGTGTAGTCCTCCGGCCTGATACAGGATGTCGGTGCCGGGGCGCAGGTAGAGATGGTAGGTGTTTCCGAGGATGATTTGGGCTCGGACTTCATCGGTCAGGTCACGATGAAAAACACCCTTGACGCTGCCGACGGTCCCTACGGGCATGAAAATCGGGGTTTGAAACACTCCGTGGTCGGTGCGAAAACTGCCGGCGCGGGCTGCCGAGTGGGTATCTGTATGTTCGAGGGTAAATCGCATGCTGTTCGATGATTCAGAACGCAAAGTTAGGGCTTTTATTTTCAGTGATGCCGAGGTCGTTTGTTTTTGTTGGAGAAAAGGGGTGTATCGCTCGGCATTATATCAACCAGAGCGACCGAATCTGTTTCGGTCGCTCTGGTCGGGAAGAGAGAGGGTGACTGCAACGTGCAGTGGATACAGTACATTTATCGCTTTGGCTGGTCGGTGCAGTAGATGGTGAGCCGCCCTGCTTCGGTCAGTTGTTTGTGGGAGATGAAGTAGCCGCGGAAGGGTTTGCCGTCCAGTTCGATTTTTTCGATATAGATATTTTCAGGCGTACGGTTCACCGCCTCGATAACGAGGGTTTTCGAGGTGTAGTAGTCGGGGTCGAGTTGCACGGTCACGCGGTCGAACGTAGGCGTGGTGATGACATATTCGGCCTTGGCCGGGCAGGCAGGATAGATACCCATCATCGAGAGGTTCTGCCAGGCGCTCATGGTTCCCGCATCGTCATTGCCGGGCAGTCCGCCGGGGGTGTTGCTGAAGTATCGGTTCAGGCACTGGTTTACGTAGTACTGCGTTTTCCATTCACTCCCCTTGACATACGAGAAGTAGTACGGGTAGCCCATGTCGGGTTCGTTCCCCATGTCGAAATAGCCCTTGTCGAAGCAGACGCTCAGCGAATCGACAAAGCGTTTGGGCGAGCCGTAGAGTTTTATCAGCCCCGGAATGTCGTATGGAATCCCGAACGAGTAGTTCCACGAGCTCCCTTCGTGAAAGCCGTTTACGGGTTTGAAATTCTCCCCTTCGCGCGGGTTGAAGCCCGGCATATAGGTTCCGTCGGGGAGCACGGGCCGCAGCAGACCGTACGATTTGTCAAAGTAGGTGCGGTAGCCCATGGCCCGCGCGTTGAGCATCTGATAATCGGCGGTTTTCCCGAGCGCTTTGGCCATCTGCCCGAGGCTCCAGTCGGCCACGTAGTACTCGATGGCCTGCGAGACGGAGTTGTCGTACTGGGCCCGCAGCGGAATATAGTGGTGTTCGGTGTAGAACGACTGGTCGCCGCGAATGGGATTCTCTTCGGCGGGTGCCGTGGCGTTTTTCAGCATCGCCTGGTAGAGCGTTTCGGTGTCGATGCCTTTGGTCATCCCCAGGAACCAGCAGGCGGTCATATAGGGCAGTGCGGCATCGCCTTCCATCACTTTGAACTCCTTGGCGGCAATCTCAAATTTCGGCAGGTTGCCCGATTCGCGGTACATCTGCATCATGCTGCGTGCCATGGCGTTCTGGCGTTCGGGGAAGAAGAGTGCCCCCATAAACGGAGTCAGCCGATAGACATCCCATCCGCTGAACATCGTCAGACGGTCTGTACCTTCGGGCATCCGACGGATGCGGCCGCTCTCCATTTCGGGGTAGTCGCCGTTGCAGTCCTGCAGCACAAACGGATGCACCCAGTTGTGATACAGAGCCGTATAGAACTGGGTTTTCTGGTCTTCGGTTCCTCCTTCGAGCGACACCACGCCCAGCACATCGTTCCATGCCTGCACCGCTTCGGCGTGAATGCTCTCGAATGTTTTGCCGTGCTGTTCGCGGTTGAGGTTCTCGCGGGCATTCTCGATGCTCACGTACGATACCCCGACACTCACTTCAATGGCCTCGTCCGCTTCGGTAGTGAAGGTGAAGGCCACGCCGATGTCATCGCCAGCCATGGGCTGCTTGAAACGGTCGTAGATTTTATATTTTCCGCTGGTGCTGCTCCAATCCTTGATGGCGCTCTGCGAGAAGTCGGGCTGTTTTTTCCAGTACTGTACCTGTTCGGCGGGTTTGCTGGTACGCACTACAAAATAGACCGGAATAATCGATTGGGGCATGCCGTAGCAGAAGTCTCCCATGATTTTGAACCCTTCGATTTCGCTGTCGGAGACGATGCGGGCATAGCCGCCCGACTCTGTGGTCAGCCCCTGGCCGATGTTGAAGAGGATATGGGACTCCCCGGCAGGGAAGGTGTATCGTGAGCGCGAGGTGCGCAGGGTGGTGGTCATCTCGGCCAGCACATCGTAGGCCGACACCCGTGCCGAATAGTACCCTGCCCGTGCCACCTGTTCCGCGAGCGGCGAGGCGTACTGTTGGTAATCCACGTTTAGCGTCCCCGTTGTCGGCATCAGGATAAGGGAACCCAAATCGGGACACCCTACGCCCGACAGGTTCACATTCGTAAAGCCAATGGTCCATGTGTTGTCCCACACATAAGGCGTCGAGCACCACCCCCCTGTATGTACGCTATGCTCGGGTCGGGGAATGGTGTTGAAAGGCGACATGCTGACCATCCCCTGCGGAACGACAGGCCCCGGCTGTGTGGTGCCGTAATTCGAAGTGCCGATAAAAGGATTGACGTAGTCGGCAGGCTGTTTCTGCGCCCGGGCGTACCCCAGTGCACAGAGTGCTGCGGCTGCGAGAAGCAGTTTTTTCATAAGTCGGTTTTTGGGTTAATCGATGCAAATTGAACAAAGATAGTTAATTTAGGGCGAAAAATTTTTGAATCACCCTTTAATTGCCTCGATACCGATGGAAACGAATGAATCTCTTTGTCGCGATGTGGCCGCCATTCGGGCGCAGTCACCGCTGGTACATAACATCACCAATTTTGTGGTCATGAACAATACGGCCAATGCTCTGCTGGCTTTGGGAGCTTCGCCCGTGATGGCACACGCCGAGGAGGAGGCTGGCGATATGGCCCGCTTGGCCGGAGCCTTGGTCATCAATGTCGGTACGCTGTCGTCCGACTGGGTGCGGGGCATGGAACGAGCCATGGATGCGGCTCACGAAGCGGGCATCCCGATTGTTTACGACCCGGTGGGAGCAGGTGCCACTTCCTATCGCAACGAGGTGAACTATCGTCTTTTGAGCCGTGTCGCTCCCACAATAGTGAGGGGCAACGGGTCAGAGATTATGGCTGTGGCGGCCGGGTTTGGCTTGGGAGAGACCGCAACGACCAAGGGGGTAGACTCTACGACCGGTTCAGCCGCTGCCGTGGCGGCAGCTCAGGCTCTTTCGGAGCACCTCCATACTGTCGTGGTTATCAGCGGCCAAACGGATTACATTGTCGAGGGAAATCGGGTGCTGGAAAACCACTACGGCACCCCCATGATGTCCCGTGTGACGGGGATGGGGTGTACGGCAACAGCGGTCTGTGGAGCTTTTGCGGCCGTCAATCGGGATGCTGCCCAGGCGGCGTTCCATGCGATGATGCTGATGGGTCAGTGTGGCGAGCGGGCTTTAGCGGCTTCTTCGGGTCCGGGGAGTTTTCAGGTGGCCTTTTTGGACGCTTTGTATGCTTATTAGGGAATGGATTTCAGTGGGGCCGCAAGGACGGTTTCCCGGGTGCCGACGGCAGCACGATACAAGAAACTACGAATGCCACAACAATTCCTATCTATGGAGCAAACGGCACTCTTTTAACCGAAGGCAGTACAATAGGATTAAAACTAGTAGATATTTCAACCAATGGAGTATTAAATGGTAACACTGCACTGGTCTATGCGATTAAGAATCCACTAGCCTTCGTTTATAGCAGCAATATTGGCGATTGGTATACTAATAATCAAAGTTATCAGAATAATGCTTTGTGGGGTGATAAAGGTAAGAAAAGTGTTTATGACCCCTGTCCTAAGGGATGGCGAGCACCAACAGATGGAACTTGGAGTGATTTTTCAAAGACTTCAATATTTCCTGCATCAAGTTCAGGGACAAATGTAGCGAACGGAAGAACGTATAACTCTATGACTTGGTATCCCGCAGAAGGGTATAGAAACTATACTAATTATGCCTTGGGATATGTTGGTAGTCGAGGTTTTTACTGGTCTGTTTCAGTTATTGATGCGAGCGCCAAGAGTTTGGTTTTTTACATGAGTGAACTCGGCACCAGCAGCATTCGAAGCCGTGCTTTTGGCTATGCTGTCCGTTGTGTGCAGGAGTAGCGAGGGGGGAAGGGAAGGAGTGGGATAAGGGGGGAGTAATCCGCAGGCGGTATTCGTGTAGGGGAAGAGGGGGAAGGCGCAGGGAGCAGCTCAGCCTCTCCCGGAGGGAAGAGAGCGCAAAGAGAAGATAAATCCCAAGCGAGGAAACCTGACACGAGCAGTACCCGGCCGGAGCCAGTGGAGGACGCGCGAGAAGCGCAGGCCTCCGCAGACCCATGGCTCCGGCCTGACACGAATGGCAAGCCATTCGCAATTTCTCGGACAAATACCTGCTCATGAGCCGACGTGCACCCCGACTGCATAAGCAGTCGTCAGCCCGGAGCCGCCCGGATGCGGAGGGCTGAAAAACTCACCCGTTCGGGTTCGATTTTCCCCTCCGCCGGCTCCGGTCTTCACGAAGTCGCACTCTACTGACAGACATGAGTCGGCTCGAGTGCCGAGCAGTACCCGGCCGGAGCCAGTGGAGTTTAGGGTAGAGGCGGCTTGGCTGGAGTGCCCAGCGGCACCAACCCTTCGCCCGGGGTGGCTGCGGGCTGACGGCTTCTCTTAAAACAGCATCTTGCAGACAAAAGTCGGCTGGTATACCTGACGGCACCTGCTGCCTGACACGACTTCTAACAAAGTTGCTGTTCATTGTCAGTATACGATTTAGCTTCCGTGTCCAGCAGGCTCCTCAAGTCGTAGCCTGCGATAGGAAAAGGAGAATCCTTTCGATATTTTCACGTTCTTCACCTGAGAGAATTTGCGTACCTTTACACCCATGCTGACAGCCAAACAAAAACGTAAGGAAAATATCGCGGAGTATATCCTTTATCTCTGGCAGTTGGAGGATATGTTGCGGGCGTTGGAATTTTCGCCCGAGAAAATCTATGCGACCCTGGTCGAACCTCATGCGGAACTGGACCAGGAACAGAAACAGACCCTCTTTTTCTGGTATATGGACATGGTGAACCTGCTCAAGACCGAGGGGAAAGAGCAGGCCGGCCATTTGGAACATACGCTGCATCTGATAGCCGACCTGAACGACCTGCATCAGCACCTGCTGCGGGCACCGGTGGGGCGCGAGCAGGGGTACGACCGGGTGTTTGCTGCTTTGGCGCCAGAGTTGCCGAAACTCAAGGCTGCCATTGCAGGAGACAGTGAAATGACGGCGGCGGAGATTAGCGATATGGAGGCTTGTTTTCGGGCGTTGTATTCGGTGATGCTGTGTCGATTGAAGGGAGCGGCGAAGAATGATGCGAAAGGCACCGACAAAAAGGCGGAAGCTGCCGAACGGTATGTGCAGGATGTGTTGGCCGTGGTATCGCCGGTGGTGGCTCGGCTGGCGGCCATTCATCGGGCGGCTGAGCGAGGTGAGATAGACTTGTATAAGGATATGGCGTGAGGGTAGAGCAGGAAGACTTTAAGGTGATACAGGACGATTGGAAAATATTGACCTCGGAGGAGGGGATGGCCTTGGTAGAGGCGCATTTGGATGAATACCCCGAGCGGTTGGCGCTGAGCCTGCGCAATCCGACGGTGACACGACAGGTGCGGATGTTGCAGCGGTGTCGTGAGAAGCTGCCCTCGTTTTATGCGGCTCGGTGTGTGGTGCCGCAGGTGCCGTATGAACAGTCCAGTAGCGAGGCGACGGCACGGGTGCGGGTGAGTCAGCTCTGCGACGAGTTGCCGCCCGAGGCACGGCGGTTGGCGGTCGATTTGACTTGTGGACTGGGGGTGGATGCCTGGGCGCTGAGCCGGGGATTTGAGCGGGTTGTGGCCGTGGAAATTGATGCGGAGCGGGCGGAGATGGCGCGGTGGAACATGCAGCGGCTGGGGGCAGAGAATGTGGAGGTGGTGTGTAGGTCGGCCGAGGAGTTTGTGGCGGGGTATGGCGACGGACGACCGATAGATGTAGTGTATGTAGACCCTTCGCGGAAACGGGAAGACGGGCGCAGGGTCTATTCGCTGGAGGAGAGTACGCCGAATATGGTGGAGTTGATGCCCGCTCTGCAGCGGGTGGCACGGCGGGTGGTGGTGAAACTCTCGCCGCTGTTTGATGTGGCAGAGGTACGGCGCGTTTTTGGCGAGGAGGTACGGGTAGAGGTGGTGTCGTTGGAGGGGGAGTGTAAGGAGGTGGTCGCTGCGGTGGGTTTTGGAAAGGGAGTACGGGTGACGGTCATTCGGCGGGGAGAGGTGCGGCATTTCGATTTTGAGTGGAATGCGGTGGGGAGCAATGCTCAGCCTAAAGGAAATATAGATGCGGAATCGACGGAGGCGTGGCCGTATGTGTTGGCACCCGATGTGGCCTTTGTCAAGGGAAGAGTGGTAGAGGCTTATGTGGAGCAGGTATTGGTGCGGGAGGTGTCGGGGCTGCGATGGACGATGTGCGGGGAGTACGTTTTGGCAAGTGCCATACCGACGGGGTTTGCGGGGACGGCCTATCGGATTTTGTCGGTGCATCCCTATCAGCCCAAGGTGTTGAAACGGCAGCTGCGGGAGCAGGGTGTCAGGCGGATAAATCTTCATCGGCGCGGATTTCCTTACTCTGCTGAGCAGATAGCGCGTTCGCTGGGCGTTGCGCTCGGGGGAGCGACCGAGGTGGTTTGTGCCGTGGTCGGTGGGGCTCCCATGGTTATGGTGGTAGAACGACTCTGGAATACAACCGGGAGCATTTGAAATACACCCCGAAGAAAATCAAGAAAGAAAATCACTGAGGAACATGATGATAGGAAATTTTAAGGAAGAGATAGCCCGCATTCGGGCTTTTGTGTTTGATGTGGACGGCGTCTTTACCGATGCCCGCATCCTGATAACTCCTTCGGGGGAGTTCCTGCGCGAATACAATATGCGGGACGGGTTGGCGGTGGTGCGGGCCATTCAGAAGGGGTATCCGATAGCCATTATCTCGGGCGGGCGCGGCAACCAGTTGCGTCAGCGTATGGAGGGCCTCGGCATCCGTCATATCTACATGGGGCAGGAGAGCAAGATGGAGGCATTGCTCCATTTTGCAGCGGAGAGCGGCGTGCCGCTCGAGGAGATGCTCTATATGGGGGATGATGTGCCCGACATCGAACCGATGCGTGCCGTGCGGATAGCGGTGGCTCCGTCCGATGCCGATTCCATGGTGAAGGGCGTGGTGCATTATGTCTCGGCTTTTGGTGGCGGGCGCGGCTGTGTGCGTGATATTGTGGAGCAGGTGCTGCGGGCGAGGGGAGACTGGTTTACCTGTTAGGGCAAAGCCACCGCATGGCGGCAGATACGAGGAATATCCTATGAAACATCCTTCCGAAGCACAGACCACACGGAAATTCTTGACCGAGACCGCCCAAACCCTATACGAGGAGTATGGCGAGGGGATTTCGGACCTGCATATCATTTTTCCCGGGAAACGGGCACGGCTATTTTTCAACGAGGCGTTGTTGTCGCTGAGCGGCGGGCGGCCGATGTGGCAGCCGCACTACCTCTCGATGGACGACCTGATTCGCAGCCTCTCGACCCTTGAGGGGGGCGACCACCTGCGGCTCGTGGCCGAGCTCTATAAAGTATACAGTGCGTACCACTCGGAGCCTTTCGACCGCTTTTACCGTTGGGGCGAGATGTTGCTCTCGGATTTCGATACGCTGGACAAGTATCGTATCGATGCTTCGGCGCTGTATGCCAACGTCAGTGACCTGAGGGACATAGAGGCGCGTTTCGGAGGGCTTTTTGTGGGTAACGACCAGGCGTTGGAGCTGGTGCGGGGCTTTTGGCAGACCCTCGACCGCAAGGCCGTGAAGTCGGCCGAACAGCAGCAGTTCCTGCGGATATGGCAGTCGCTGTACGAAATCTACACGGCTTATAAGGCTCGGTTACGGGAGTTGGGCATCGGTTACGGGGGGATGATATATCGGGATGTGGCCGACAGCCTGGACGACGGGGCCACGCAGGAGGACGAACGTTTTGCGGGGAAGACCTTTTGCTTTGTGGGGTTTAATGCCCTCAACGAGTGTGAAAAACGGCTCTTCGGCTACCTGAAGGAGACGGGACAGGGTCGGTTCTACTGGGATTACGACGACTATTTCTACCGTTCGGAGAATCAGGAGGCGGGACTCTTTATTCGGCGCAACGTGGCGCGGTATGGGGACGACGGTCCGACTTTTGTGCACGACAATTTCCGCCGTCCGAAGCGCATCGAGGTGGTTTCGACCCCGTCCGACGTGTTGCAGTGCAAGGCGCTGTACAATGAACTGGAGGCGATAGCCCGTGAACAGGGCTTTGTGGACAAGGAGACGGCCATTGTGCTGACGGACGAGAACCTGTTGGTTCCCGTGCTCCATTCGATACCCGAGGTGGTGAAGACCCTCAATGTGACGATGGGGTATCCGCTCTCGAATACGGTGGCGTATATGTTGCTGGAGCGGTTGTTGCTGTTGCAGAGCCATGCGCGGCAGGGGATGTTCTCACATACCGACGTATTGGGCATTCTGGACCACCCCTATGTGGTGGAGCGGGCTGCTGAGGCGGCACGGCAGGTGATTGACCGCATCAATACGTGGCAGACCGTGTGGGTGCCCTCCGAGTTTTTTGCGGAGAATGATTTTCTGCGGCAACTGTTCCAACCGGTCACATCGGTCGAGGAACTGCAACACTATATCGAATCGACCCTTTCGGAACTTGGAGCCATCCCCTCGGACTCGGAGGAAGCGCGCGAACGCAAGGAGTTTATCTTTACCATTCTGGAGCATGTGATTCGGCTGGGGCATACCGTGCGGGAGTGCGGCATCGAGCTGCCGCTGGGGATATATATATCGCTGTTGCGGCAGACACTGACCCGCTGCCGCATCCCGTATGAAGGGGAACCGCTGAGCGGACTGCAGGTGATGGGGATTCTCGAGACCCGTAACCTCGATTTTGACAATGTGATTTTGTTGTCGCTTACGGATGACAACTTCCCCGGGAACCGCGAGGGAAGTTCCTATGTGCCGTTCAACCTGCGGCAGGCCTTCGGGCTGCCGACGCCGCAGGACCACGAAGCGATGTATGCCTACTATTTTTATCGATTGATAGCGCGTTGCCGGCGACTGACGATGATGTACAGCTCGGCGGCTGACGACACCCACACGGGCGAACAGAGCCGATATATATACCAGTTGGAGTATGAGTCGGGGAAAGAGGTTCAACGCACGAACATCAACCTGCGGATTGATTACCGTCCGCAGGAGCCGATATGCGTCGAGAAGAGTCCCGCGATATTGGAACGGTTGGCTGGGATGGAGTTTTACCCCTCGAAACTGAATCGGTATATTGATTGCCCGCTGAAGTTTTACTTTGCGGACATCGAGCGGCTCGAAGCGCCGGAGCGTATGGAGGATGAGGTGACTCACCTGGATGTGGGGAATACGCTGCATCGCGCTATGGAGTTGCTCTATGGACCGTGGCAGGATAAACCGGATGCTCCGCACTACCTCGCGACGCTGACGGCGGATGACATGCTGGTGGCTACGGAGCAGGCGATGGCCGATGTGATGGGGGCGCGGGGACAGGAGGTGGAACTGAGCGGGCGAATGCTGTTGCACCGTGATGTGGTGATGCGCTATGTCCAGAATATTGTGCGTTACGATACCCGACCAGACGGGGACTCTTTTATGGTGGTGGGTGTGGAGCGCAAGGTGAAGCATGCTTTTGAGTTGGGGGGGCGTACGGTGACGCTGGCCGGTGTGGCGGACCGCATCGACCGTCTGTCGGACGGTCGGTTGCGGATAGTGGACTACAAAAGCGGAGGGGACAAGTTGGATTTTCCGTCGGTCGAGGCTCTTTTTACCAACGAGTCCGTGACACGCGACGGAGAGTTGCGGTATGAGTCTCACAACGGCGCGGCATTGCAGACGTTGCTTTATGGGTTGGTGTTCGGGGCGGTCGAACAGACAGAGGTGCAGCCGGCGCTGTATGTGGCACGGAAGATGGCTCAGGAGGATTTCTCTCCGCTGTTGGTAGACAAGGCTGCGGGGCCGGTGCTTCGGCTGGGCGCCGAGCAGCGGGCCGAGCTAATCCAAAATCTGGAGATGCTTTTTGCATCGATGTTCGACCCCGAGCAGCCCTTCCGGCAAACAGACTACGAAAAGAAGTGTGCCGTGTGCGATTTTCGGGTGTTGTGTCGTCGCTAAGGTGAGCGCCGCTTATTTGACGGGCAAATGAGCGGCGCTTGTTGTGTTAGTCGCGGATGGCAAGAATAGGATTGGCGCGTGTGGCCTTGAGCGACTGCCAGAGTACCGTAAGGAAGGCGATGGTCAGGGCAATGGCTCCGGCCGCAGCAAAGATAAGCCACGAGAGTCGGATGTGGTAGACGTAGCTGCTGAGCCAGTCGCTCATCAGGTACCAGGTGACGGGCACCGCAACAACAAAGGCGATGACCACCAGTTTCAGGAACCCGCTGACAAGCCGCGTGAGGATGTTGCCTTCGGAGGCTCCGAATACTTTTCGTACGGCCACCTCCTGCGCACGTTGGCGCATGAAGTAGGTAGACATGGCCAGCATCCCCAGGGCTGAAATCAGGATGGCCAGCAGAGCCAGGGAGGTGATAATCCTGGCCATGCGTTGTTGGGCGGTGTACTGTTGCTGGATGGCGTCGTCCATGAAGAGAGCCTTGACGGGTGTGCCGCCGTTGTAGCGCATGTATTCGTGCGTGATGCGGTTGGCGACGGCGTATTGATTGTCGCCCGAGACCTGAACCAGTACGTTCATGGGCGTTTGGTCGGGAGTCAATGTTCTGACCATGATGGGGCCGATAGCTGTTCCCATGTCGCCGGTGTGAAAGTCATCCATCATGCCGGCCACCTGTCTCTCTTCGTAGGCAAATTGAAGGCTGGGTTTCTCCTCGCTTATCTCCAGTTCGTGCCAGGCATATCGGTTGAGCCACACGGCATCGCGGCTGTCTACTCCGGTCCGTTTCAGGATGCGGAATTTCATCATCTCCCAGGCCGTTGTGTCGAGGGTGATAATCTGCATGTTAATGTTTTTGTCTCCGTGGAGGAATCCCAGGTGTTGTCGGGTTGTGGCGGGTGTTCCGATGGCAAAGGCAACCTTTTCGACCCCGGGTACGGTGCTCAGCACATTGCGCAACCCGTCACGGCTGCCGTTGGCTCCGGGGGCATAGTCCAGCACCAATATATTGTCGTGGTTGAATCCGAGGTTCGAGTTGCACATGAAGTCGATTTGTCGGATGATGGTGATGGTCGAGCCGAGCAGAACGATGGTGATGCAGTATTGGAATGCGATGAGGATTTTGCTGTAGACCATTTTCGTTTTGCGTCGGAAGGTTCCGCGCACCACGTCGATGGGTTTGAACTGTGTCAGGACCGAGGCGGGCACCACCCCCGAGACGATGCCAATCAGGGCTACCCCAACCGTTGCCCATACGATATTCCCAAGGGTGAGCCCTTGTCGGATGGTGATGTCGGTCTGCATGGTTTGTTGGAACCAGGGCTCGGCGCTGGAGGCGAAGAGGAGTGCAAGGAGGAACGATACGGCGCAGAGGAGCATCGATTCGAAGACGAAGTTGAGGAAGAGTTGTGTGCGGGTTCCTCCGAGCAGCCGCCGCATGGCGGCTTCCTGGGCGCGGAATCCGCTCTGAGCGACGGAGAGGTTGATGTAGTTGATGATGGCGAAGAGCAGGATGAGCAGTGCCGTACCGCCCAGCACCAGTAGAAAACTCTTGTTGTTGCTGCGGATTCCGCCTTGCGGTTTGTCGGAGTAGTAGATGGCTTCGAGCGGTTCGACATCGACCTCTTTATTAAATCCCATGATATAAGAGACTGCAGTCTCTTGGAAGTAGGCGAGCATCTCGTCGAGCCGTTCGCGAGTGATGGTGCTGTTGGGGTGGGTCATCAGGTAGAGCCCGCAGGGCGAGAAGCCTGAGTAGGTCATCATGTTGGCAGGCCATATTTCGTCGGCGTTTTCGAAGCGGAGAATGGCGTGCGGGGTTTCGAAGTGGGTGTCGTTTAGGTCGCGGAAGACACCACTTACGATACGTTCCTTGTTGTTGATGCGGATGGTTCGGCCGAGTGCCCGTCCGTCAGGGAACCATTGGTTGGCACAGGCCTGGCTAATAAGCACGTCGTTTCGGGTGCGCATGGCGTTTTCGGGCGACCCTTCGACCCAGGGCAGTTCGAAGAGGCTCAGCAGTGAGGAGTCCATCAGGTCTACCTTGCCGATAATGGCATCGTGGGTACCGTCCGAGAGGCTCATTTCGGTTTGGTAGAAGCGCATGAAGGCTTCGAACTCCGGATAACGGGTCAGCAGGTCGGGGCCGAGGCCGACGGGCCAGATGGCGTTGTTTTCGTTGGTCAGTCGGAAGATGCGGGCCTTGTTGGGTTGGGTGGCATTGACCGACGTTTCGTCCTGGATGTAGAGTCCCAACAGGATGACGAACATCAGGGAGACGGAAAAACCGAAAATATTGATGACTGTGAAGAGTTGGTTGCGTCGGAGGAAGTTCAGGAACGAGCGGAAGTGGAACAGGTGCAGCATAGGGCATTCGGGTTAGGAAAGGGTTTCACTACCTGTATCCATGCTGAAATCGTGCCAATTTTGTTAAGGGTTGATTTGTAGGGGGTTGTAATTTTGTGGTTAGGATGAAGTGTCAAGAAATTAGACACCGGGTGTCTAATTTCTTGACACTTGCAGGGTGGAGCGGCGGAAAACGGGACAGGGGGGACGGGATGCCGCAAAAAAGCCCGCGACGGATTCTCGAAGAATCCGTCGCGGGCAGGCTGAGACCGTGTGAGGCCACGAAGATTAGCCCTTCTTACAGCATTTCGACTTGGCTTTGGCTGTTTCGCCCACTTCGTCGGCCTTGGCGCTCACTTTTTGCGCTGCCGATGAAACGGCAGCCGCGGCCGTTATGACGCCGCTGTTCACTTTCTCTTTCACGGTGTCACTGACTTCGCCGGCCTTTTCCTTGAGCTGGTCAGCCTTCTCTTTGGCGGTTTCCTTGAGTTGAGCGGTTTTTTCTGCAATCGCTTCTTTCATTTGTGCCGCTTTCTCTTTGAGGGTTTCGCTCACGTCGTCCGCCTTGATGGAGGCGGCCGTTGCGGCCTGCGAAGCCGCTTCTTTCACGGCCTGACCGGCATCTTTGAGTTTGTTTTTGGCTTCGGCCAAAGCTTCTTTAACCGCAGCGTTGTTATCTTTTGTTGTCATGGTGGAATGATTTTTTAGGTCTTGGTAATGGTTGGACTCTTCTTCCCATGGGGGAGGATGGTCTGAAGTTACGATTTTTTCTGCAATCCGAAAAATGTGTTTGTTTGAATAGAGGATAGTGCAAAAGGCGTGCAAATTTTGCTCTCGGGCAGAAAAAAGATAAAAAATACGCCGAACGACGGGAAGTGTTCGGCGTAGGAAAGGGGGATTGGGTGCCTGTTATTGCGTGGCAGCCGCAAGACCTGCCACGTAACCGGTTGAGAGGGCCAGCTGGATGTTGTATCCGCCGGTGTCGGCATCGATGTCGAGCAGTTCGCCAGCAAAGTAGAGTCCCTGCACGCGGCGGGACTGCATGGTATCGGCATCGACCTCCGTAAGGTCGATGCCGCCTGCCGTCACGATGGCTTCGGTGAAGGGGCGATAGTCCACTACGGGAAACCGCCATACCTTCAAGGCAGCTACCAGACGGGAAAGGTCATCGGTTGAGAGCGTACCGACGGGCCGTTTGCCCGTCAGCCCCGCACGGGCGGCGATGACCGCCCGCAGCGGGGCCGGTAACAGCTTTTGCATCAGAATTTTTAGAGGAGCCTCTGGGGAGAGGGCGGCTATTTCACGGAGCAGGCGGTTGTGCAGTTTTTCGACCGAGAGCGCGGGTTTGAGGTCGATGGCGGCTTCGACGGCGTGACCGTCGGTGAGTGCATCGACGGCCGTGCGGCTCACTTGCAGGGTGATGGCTCCCCCAAGGATGTTGTCGCCGGTAAATTCGAGTTCTCCGAAGCGCTCTTCGCGCAACTCACCCTCGACATACAGCGAGAGTTGTACATTGCGCAGCGCCAGCCCCTTCAGACCCTTGGGGGCCTCGACGGTGAGCGGTACGAGCGCAGGACGCAGGGGCTCGATACGGTGTCCCAGTTGGTAGGCTATTTCGTGACCGTCGCCCGTAGAGCCTGTGGCAGGGTAGCTGACTCCGCCGGTGGCCAGCACAACACGCCGTGCGGAGAGTTGTTCGCCGGATGCCAGTCGTACCCCTGTCACCACTCCGTCGTGTGTGGTCACCTCCCGAGCAGCGGCATGGCAGCGAATTTCCACTCCGCATCGCACAGCCCAATCTACCAACGCATTGGCTACATCCCAAGCGCGTCCCGAGGAGGGAAAGTACCGCCCGCCGCGTTCAAGCGTGAGGGGCACGCCGAGCGCTTCGACAAATCGGACTGCGGTCCGATTGTCGAAGCGCTCGAAAGCGGTCGCGACAAACGAGCCTCCCTGCCGTACCTTGCCCAGGAACTCCTCCTTCGAACGGTTGTTGGTGACGTTACAGCGCCCTTTGCCGGTGATGCGCAGTTTGCGGGCCGGCTTCTCCATCTTTTCGAACAGCAGCACCCGTTTCGCGCCCCGTAGTGCAGCTGTTCCGGCCGCCATCAGCCCCGCGGGGCCTCCGCCGACCACAATCAAATCATACATGGCGCAGGGCTTCAATCGACTGGGCAACGCGTTGCGGGTCGGTGAGGTCGCGGGCAAACTCTTCGACGGTTACCGTGCCCCCCATCGAAACGCGCTCGTTGCGATAGACCATGCCGCTTTCGACCCGATGACGAGCCGACATGTGAAACTCCTGAGCGCCCGTGGCACGAGCCAGCTCCGCCACGTTGTGCTCATTGACGCCGCACCCCGGCATGATGATGATGCGTCCGTCGGCGCGTCGTACCAGCTCGGCCAGCAGGGCTGTCCCCTGCGGTGCCGATGCCTCCTGTCCGGAGGTGAGAATGCGGTCAAACCCCAACGCAATAATCTCTTCAAGCGCCGTGAAGGGGTCGCGGCAGACGTCGAAGGCGCGGTGGAAGGTGGTCGAGAGGTTGCCTGCTGCCTCTTTCAGTTGCCGATTGCGTTCGATGTCGATGGTTCCGTCGGCCCGCAGGCATCCGAAGACCACGCCGTCCGCTCCCGCTGCTTTGGCCGCTTCGATGTCGAGCAGCATGGCCTGCATCTCGGCGGGCGTATAGAGGAAATCGCCGCCGCGCGGGCGGATAATGACGTTCATTTGGATGCCGATGGCGCGGCGTGCGGTGACCATCTCGCCATAGCTGGGGGTTGTACCCCCTTCAGGGATACCGGCGCAGAGCTCCACGCGGGCTGCGCCGCCCTGTTCTGCGGTGACGCAGCTGGCGGCCGAGTTGGCGCAAACTTCGATAATGGGATTTACCATGTGTATGTTGCTTTGAGTGTTGTGGTGTTTCCTTTGGCGTCCTGCACGGTCAGCACCACAGCGTGGGCTGCGGGTGTTGCGGTGCGTTGGGGGGTATGTTCGAGGGTACGGCTTTTGGGGTCCCAGGAGAGCAGTTCCCAGCGGCCGTCTACCGTCAGCGTGTAGCGGGTGATGCCCGAGAGGTCGTCCGTGGCGCGCCAGCGGAGAGTTCTTCCGCTCGGAATGCGAGCGCCCGAAGCGTAAGTCGGGCGCAGCGTGGGGGCAACCGTATCGACGGCCACGGCAAAGCAGCCGAGACGTTTGGTCGATGCGCTGATACGTTCCGTAGTGGGATTCCAACCGCCTCCGACAGTGGAGGGACGCCCCTGTTCATCGAGCGTAACCACCAACGCCTTGCTGCGGAGTGCGGCGGGCAGGTCATGGGCCTTGAGGCTGATGGTGGCTGCCCGTTGCAGCGGGATGTCACTCGACCCGACCCACACCACAGGCATTCCCTGCAGCGTATCGTGGCCGACGGCTATCAGCCGCGATTCGTAGAGAGCGCTGCCGGGAATGGCTATTTCGCCGTTGGACAGTTCGAAGGTGTGTCCACGCCACCAGAGAACGGGTTTGCCCTGTGGTACGAGGCTGTCGGGCAGTGCGCGGCCGCGCGCTACTGCGAATCGAACCACCGTGCTGTTCCCTGCGTCGTCCCGAATGGTCGTGACAACCCGTCGGGGCGATGAGTCGGCCACGGAGATGATTCCGCTGCCGGGTATGCGTTGTGCTCCGTACAGCGCCAGCCGATTGTGGGGCGAGAGGTAGCTCCGCAGGACCGATGTGCGTCGGGCACGGCGGTTCTCAGGATAGTCGATGAAGGTATTGACATAGCCCGTGGTGGCAAAGTCGAGGCGGTCGATGGCGAAACGGAAATTGGGCTGGCCGTCCACACGCTGTTCGAGCGCATAGACTCCCATGGTGTTGGATTTGCCGTCCTTGTAGTCGATGACTTCATAGGCCAGATAGCCTTTTTCGCCGAGGTGGAGGAGGGTGTCGGCCGGGGTGGCCGAGCCGTCGGAGTGCATCGTTACGGGGGTGCTTTGGCGGAGCACGGCACACGGAACCCCCGAGGAGGATTCGACCATCTCGTACAGTAGGATGCGGCTCACGACAGGAGGCACGTGGTCCGCCACTCGATAGACCCCGTCGGCAATCAGGTTGCGCGGGCGCCCTTGCGCATCACGTATTTCGAAATGGAGATGGGGACCGCCCGAAGAACCCGTATTTCCGAGAAACGCAATCTGTTCCCCCTTTGTCACCGGGAAACGGCTTTTGTCGGGGTACAAATCGACGCGGAACGACCGTTTTGCATATTGTTGTTCGCGCACCCAGCGGGCAATGTGCGGTGCAAAGGCGTTCAGGTGGCCGTAGACGGAGGTTTCGCCGTTCGGATGGGTGACGTAGAGGACGTGTCCGTAGCCCGTCGGCGAGACGCCTATACGGGAGATGTACCCGTCAGCCACGGCATAGATGGGGCTGCCGACACCCTGTAATGCCTTGATGTCGATGCCTGTGTGGAAGTGGTTGGAGCGTATCTCGCCCACGTTTCCGGCCAGCGTGATGGCAAATCCCACGGGCGAACGGTAGTAGTCGGCGCCGTAGTTCTTGGCTGTGGCGGTGTGCAGGGTAAGACCGTATGTCCCGATAAGGGTGAAAAGCAGGCGGCGGGCAATTATCATTATTCTCTGTCTTAATATCTTGTTAGTGTTTCGTCGGGTTCGTAGGTGTCGCTCAGGATACGTCCCAGGACATCGTCTATCTCCGAAAAGTCATATCCCCGTCCTGCAGCCCACCGAAAGAGCCGTGTCCGCAGTTCGTAGGCGCTCTTGGCTTTGCCCTCTTCGCGCAGTTTGCGGCGGTAGAGCAGGGTCTCGAGCTGTTCGGCCTGACGGTCGGGTTCCATCTCTTGCAGGGCGGCGGCAATGATGTCGGCCGGGATGCCCTTGGCTTTCAGTCCCAGTTCGATTTTGCGTTTGCCCCACCCCGAACAGTTCGCTTTGTCGCGCACATAGAGCCGGGCGTAACGCTCCTCGTCCACAAAACGCTCCTCGACCAGCCGACGAATAATCGGTTCGTAGTCTTCGGTCCGCATGCGCCAACGGTAGAGCGAACGGCGAATGTCGCTGATGCAGCGTTCGCTGCGTGCGCAGGTCGCCATCAGGGTTTCCAGAGCCCGTTCGACGCTTTTGGCCGGTTGGGAGTAATCGATGTTTTCGGGGCGTTTGCGTTCCCGCACGCGTTTGTATCCAAACTCTTCGTCGCCGTAGTAGACCATGGGTGGGAGAGAATTAAAGGGTGTTGTTGGAGGAGTTTGCGTTACGCCCCGTAACAAAGCGGTCGCGACCGTGCAGGTCAGGCCGGATACGGACCTTGTCATATCCCGAGGCGTGGAGCAGTTCCGCCACTGCTTGACCAAAGCGTTCGTTGATTTCGAACCACAGTTCACCTCCGTGCGCCACGATGGGCAGTTGGGCGATGGCGCGGTAGAAGCGGAGCGGGTCGCTGTCCGGTACATAGAGTGCCCGCGGTGGCTCATAGCGCGTTACGTTGTCGCGCATGGCTGTCCGCTCCGAATCGAGCACATAGGGCGGGTTGCTGACCACCAGGTCAAACGGGGCCGTGTCAGGGGTAGGGCAGTAGTGTAATACATCCCGTTCCACACACCGAACCCGTTGTGCCACACCATGCAGTTGGGCATTCTCCGCAGCGGTCTCCAGTGCTGCCGTCGAGATGTCCCACGCTTCGACCTGCGCCGTGGGCCACTCGGCAGCCAACGTGACGGCAATGGCTCCGCTGCCTGTGCCGATGTCCAGTATGCGTTGTCGCGGTTCGCCGTGGAGAATCTCCCGTACCATCATCTCGGTCTCGCTGCGCGGAATGAGCGTTTCGCGTGAGAGCGCAAAACGGCGCCCGTAGAAACTCTCGCTGCCAATCACGTACTGGACAGGCTCCCAGGCTTCGAGCCGTCGGAGGTCACTCTCCCAGCTTTCTGTCTCCACAAAAGGAGTGTCGCCATCGGTAACCCGCTTCAGGCGGTCGATTCCGTACCGCTCGTCGAAGAGCCGTTCCACCACGGCCCGTGCCTCGGCATCGCCGTAGAGCGGCCGAAGACGTGCCACGGCACGATTATATGTCTCGCGAAGCGTCATGGTTGAGCAAAGATAACTAAATTTGTAGCCATGACCGAAGAACGATATATGAAAAGGTGTCTCGAGCTGGCTCGATTGGGTGCCGGTTCGGCCTCGCCCAATCCCATGGTAGGGTGTGTGGTGGTGCACCACGACCGCATTATCGGTGAGGGGTGGCATCGGCGTTGCGGCGGGCCGCACGCCGAGGTGAATGCCATTGCCGATGTTGAGGCTCGCGGCTATGGAGACTTGCTCTCCGAGAGCACGCTGTATGTCAATTTGGAGCCCTGCAGTCACTGGGGCAAGACCCCGCCGTGTGCCGATTTGATTGTCGAGAAGGGGATACCTCGTGTGGTGGTGGGGTGCATCGATACCTATTGTGAAGTGAGCGGTCGAGGCGTGGCGCGACTGCGTGAGGCGGGCATTGAGGTGACGGTCGGCGTGTTGGAGACGGAGTGTCGGTGGCTCAACCGCCGTTTTTTCACGGCGCAGAGTCTCGGACGTCCCTATGTTATTTTGAAGTGGGCTCAGACGGCTGACGGATACCTGGATGCCAAGCGTCCTTCGGCTGCCGTGCCGGCAGCCTGGATGACGGGTGCGGCAGCACGCACGCTGGTACACCGTTGGCGTGCCGAAGAGGATGCTATTTTGGTGGGGAGCGGTACCGCAGCATTGGATAATCCGTCGCTGACGGTGCGCGACTGGCAGGGGCGGAACCCGTTGCGGGTGGTGCTGGACCGACGGTTGGAGTTGTCCCCGGATTTGAAACTGTTTTGTGACGGTGCGGCGCAGACCCTCCTGTTTACAGCCTCCGAACGGGTGGAGGCGGCGCGGCAGCGCTATGCGGAGCGGCCGTATGTAAGGGTTGAAGCAGGAGATACGT
>NBJMC04203__coassemble_312_pt1 | contig 32478 bp, 20 predicted proteins | sample NBJMC04203__metabat2_high_PE_019 | metagenome-assembled genome bin NBJMC04203 | reverse complement strand
CCATCGAGAGCAGTATCCGCCCCAACTCCACCGCAGGACGGTGGGTCAGGCCGCCGAACATCACATGAGCCATCTGCTCCGTCTGCCGCCGCACAGCAGCGTTCAGCCGGGGATGGTTGTAGCCGTGCACGGCACACCACCACGACGACATCCCGTCAATCAGTTGCCGTCCGTCCTCGAGTTCTATACGGACACCCTCAGCCCGCCGAACGGCATAGGTCGGCAGCGGCTCTACGGCCGAAGTATAGGGGTGCCACAAGTGGTCGCGGTCCCATTGCAACAGAGTTTCGGTATCAAAAGCGGATGCAGACATCGATTTTTCTTTAAGCAGTAACAGACTACGGTACCAAGGCTCCCATTCCCGAGGCCGTGCTCCACCCGAAACGGGTACGGTAGGCCTCCAGGGAGAGCGGTGTGGTTGTTCGGGGCAGGTAGCACGAGAGCCCGCAATGCGTCTTCACCGTCAAATCATTGAACAGCATCGGCGTAGCCGCAGCATAGACTACCGCTTCGGAGAGTGCCGCGTCAAAGGCTGTCACCAGCGGGTCGCTCTCGCCCCAGGTCCGATGCACAAAGTCTGCCAGGTCATAGAAGGTATCTTGAAAGAGCATCGACCGACGGCCAAACTGCTGTCCTGCATACGAGATGCCCTCGGCGGGCAGCCCTGCATCGCACAACGCCTTCACCGCGTCGGCCAGAGCCGGCAGTTTGTCGCTGCGCACCACCCCCACCGTAGCACTCCGCCACGCTCCCGACTGCACGTTATAATAATCATAGAAGTCGCGCCCGATAGCCGCAGCATCCACCTGAGGCGTATACATCAGTTCCATCATCGTCTTGTAGGGGAATCCGTCGGCCAGCGTCTCGGCAGCCGAGGCTATCAGATAGTCCGTATGGTTCTTGAGTTCCCAGGCCAACTCCACGCAAGCCATGTGGCAGGCGTCGAAGAGGATGAAATCGAACACGGTTCCTGTCGGCAGGGCCGCAGCCATCGCATCGATTTCCATCTCGCTGCCGCCATTGCTGTTGCTCACCCCAAACGAATAGGAGGTCACCCCTTGCGGATTTTCGGGAACCATTCCCTCCAGTTTGGAGCCCGCCCAGGCCGCATCGCCCACTGCCGGAAGAGTCGATTTCAGGGATTGATAAGTGCCATCGGGCAGCCATCCCGACCCGTGGGACCAGTATATCAAGGCATAATTTTCGGCCGGAGCCAAGGTCATGGCATCCGCCAGCACCTGGCTCATGACCGTCGGGTCGCACGGGTCTATCGCACGGTCGTAATACTTCAGCACCCGGCTGTTTATCCGACTCTCATCGGCATCCCGGTCAATAAGCAGCAACCGCGGACGGTCGTCATACCCTTCCCGCTGGTCGCTCGGCACATAGATACTGGTAGAAGATACCGGATACAGAAACACCACCATATGACCGTCATACGTTGTGCTCCACGCACTCTCCATTTCGTTGATATCCTCCACCGCATAGCTGTACAGGTTGTTGTCCGCCACCATATACTCGATAACGGTGCGATGTTTCTCGGTCACGGGCGGCAGCCCACCCTTCTCTTTCTTACACGAAACCAGCGCACTGCACGCCAGCAAAAAAAGTCCGACAACCCGAGTATAACTCATTTTCATGCTTAGCTCCTTTATCCAATAAGAAACGTCTGTAAAGATACGTTTATTTTTCCTCCGTCACACCTTTCGGTCAATAATGGATACCATCACCGCTGCGTCCCTCCTTGGGGGTCGGTTCGCGGTAGGCAGACCCGTCGGGCCAGCGGCACCAGCGTCCCGTGGCCCGCACACGGGGCACTTGGGCATCGACCCGTTTCAGTTCGCGCGTCAGACGACGGGCCATGATTTCACGCCGTTTCCACACCCGCGGATTGGTGCCGTGGTCCACAATCTCAAAGATATCCTCCTGCAGATTGAAGAGCATCGTCCGACGCGTATCGTAGTAGTAAATCAGTTTCCAGTCGCCCTGTCGGATAGCGCTGTACGGCCCGATACCGTCGCCTTCGGCATCCCACATGTTCGGGAAGTGCCATACCAGCGGGCGTTTGCGTTTGAGGGTCGCATTGCCCTGCAACAGCGGCACCAGGCTCTGCCCCTCGACCTCCTGTACCGTTCGTACCCACCCCACGGAGGCCATCTCCAATATCGTGGGAAACAAGTCCTGAATAATCACCGGCACGGTACAATGCACATTGCTGTCGGCCACCGCAGGCCACTCCACCAGCATCGGCACACGGATACCCCCCTCCATCGGCGACCCTTTACCGCTGCGCAGCGGACGGTTTTGCAGCCCCGGTTTCCCGCTCCGCCCCCAGGCCGCCAGCCCGCCGTTGTCCGACAGGAATATCACAATGGTATTCTGCGCGATACCCTTCTCCTGCAAATAGGCCCGCAAATCGCCCAAACTCTTGTCCATCCCCTCGACCAGTGCCGCATAGGCCGCCTCCGTCGGGTCCAACCCCCGCTCGATATAGGCTTGATAGAAACGGTTGTCGCGGTCGAACGGCACGTGAACCGCATAATGGCTCATATAGAGAAAAAACGGGCGGTCCTGCAGCAACGAACTGTCAATCTGTTTTTTGGCCTCCAGCGTCAGTGCCTCGGTCGCAAAGATATCCTCTTCCCAATACTGCTCGAGCCCCGGAATGGCATTGGGGTTTTGTGTCTCAGCCCCTGGCACATTCCCAAAATTACGTTCTCCGAGGTACGATGCGGGAGCCCCCGCGGCATGACCTGCCACATTCACCTCGAACCCCAGCGTCCGAGGGTCCTCGCCGGGTGTTCCCATCGCCCCGAAGTGAGCCTTACCCACCAGAATGGTCCGATAGCCCGCCTCGCGCAACAGGGCGGGTAACGTCGTCACATAGGTTGTCCCAGGCACCCCGGGTTGTGCCGACAACCCGTTCACACTCCACCGCGGCCACTCCAGCACCTCACTCTCCGGGTCGGGCCCGCGGTCCTTATGCAGCGTCCAGTTGGTCACCCGATGCGCCGCAGAGCTCATCCCCGTCAGCAGGCTCACCCGAGAGGGCGAACTCAACGCCGCCGCATAGGCCGACGTAAACTTCACGCCGCATCGCGCCATCCGCTCCATATTCGGTGTCTGAAACGTACGGTTCTGAGGGGTCGTATCACGCCAGAAAGGCTCGGACGTATCCTGCCACCCCAGGTCATCGACCAGGAACAACAGAATATTGGGTCGTTCGCCCTGCCGCGGAGGCGTTTTTCCCCGTCCCTTTGCCAGCGCTGTCGCCGATGCCCCCCCGGCCAGCACAGCAGCCCCCAGGAACGTTAAAAAAATGTGATTTTTCATCCCGGATGTAAATTTCGCTCTAAATTCGTGGGCAAGTTACGAAATTTGACGTACATTTAGAGTTAATACCACGTTATCGCCTCCTGCCCTCCGACAGGGCGCCGCTTCACCTAAACCTTTACCCTACCTATCCCCGTAATCCCATGAACCTTTATCGCACCTTCCTGACCCATATCCGATGCGTTTTCAGCGACTCCTCGTACACCGATATCCGTCGTGCCCTGCGCACGGCCGTCACTGCGCTGGCCGGGCAAAAACGGTATGACCATACGCCGTTCGTCTTCCACTGCATCAAAACCGCCCTGATTGTCTCCGAAGAGATTGGACTGGGACGAAACTCCGTTATCTCAACCCTGCTGCACGACGTGGCCCGACTCGGCCTGATGACCCTCGAACAAATCGGAACGGAGTATGGAGCAGCCTGCGAAACCATTGTCAAAGGGCTCAACAACATCTCGGAGGTAGACCCCAAGACCTCGACCCTGCAGGCCGACAATTTCCGAGAACTTATCGTATCCTACTCGACCGACCCGCGCGTCATCCTGATTAAGATGGCCGACCGACTGGAGGTGATGCGGTCGCTGGAGAGCTTCCCCGAGGTCAAACGCAACAAAAAATCGTGGGAGACCCTGAACCTCTACTCCCAACTGGCCCACAAACTGGGGCTCTACTCCATCAAATCCGAAATGGAGGACCTCTCCCTGCGATACCTCGAGCCCAAAGAGTATGCGCACATCGTCCAGAAACTCTCCGAAGGGGCATCGGAACGTGAACGGTTCATCGCCGGTTTTGTCCGCCCCATCGAAGAGCGGCTCCACCAGCTCGGCATACACTACAAACTCAAAAGCCGAACCAAATCCATCTACTCCATCTGGCGCAAGATGCGCAAACAGAAGGTTCCCTTCGAAGAGGTCTATGACCTTTTCGCCATTCGCATCATCATCGACTGCCCCCCGGCCGAAGAGAAGATGCAGTGCTGGTCGATTTTTTCGGTGGTCACCGACTTCTACACCCCCAACCCCGAACGGATGCGCGACTGGATATCCATTCCCAAGTCCAACGGCTATGAATCGCTCCACACCACCGTCGTCACACCCGAAGGACGCTGGGTCGAGGTACAAATCCGCACCCGACGAATGGACGAAGTGGCCGAACGGGGTGTGGCCGCCCATTGGCGGTACAAAGGGGTCGGAGGGGGCGGCCTGGGCAGCGAACAGTGGCTGGCCCGCCTGCGCGAAATCGTCGAAACCACCTCGGCCACCGAAACCATTGCCGAACGGTTCGACCTGGCCCTCAGCAGCAAAGAGGTCTTTGTCTTCACCCCCACGGGCGACCTGCGCAAGCTGCCCGAGGGGGCTACCCTGCTCGACTTTGCCTTCGACATCCACTCCAACCTGGGCAGTTGCTGCACGGGGGGAAAGGTCAATGGCCGCAACGTCTCGATGCGGGAACGACTCCACAACGGCGATGTGGTAGAGATTACCACCTCCAAATCACAACGTCCCAAGGCCGGCTGGCTCGATTTTGTGGTCACCTCGAAAGCGAAGGCCAAAATCAAACAGATTCTCCGCGAGGACGAAGCCCGCAGTGCACAACTCGGCCGTGAAGAGCTGGAACGGAAGGTCAAGAACTGGAAACTGCCCCTGACCATCGAAGAGGCCGTTACGGCGCTGTCGAAATACTACAAGATTAAGACCGGTTTCGAAGTCTATGCCCTGATAGCCGAACAACGCGCCACCACGGCCGAAATCAAAGAGATACTGACCAACTATGCTGCGGGTAACCAACCGGCTCCCGACATACGTCCTCGGAAAAACAAATCGGACGACGGGCAGGAGAGCAGCCACGAGGACTGCCTGATTATCGACGAGACGCTCAAAAATGTAGACTACAAACTGGCTCGGTGCTGTAATCCGATATACGGTGACCCGGTGTTTGGTTTTGTCACCATCCACAACGGCATCACCATCCACCGCACGGACTGTCCCAACGCCCTGCGGTTGCAGGAACAGTACCCTTACCGGGTACTCAGCGCCAAATGGCGCCAGACAACCTCATCCGGGGCATTCCGTGCCACCATTCGGGTCTTGGGGGATGATATTCCGGGTTTGGCGGGTCGTATCACCGACCTCATCTCTCAAGAACTGAAGTTGAACATTCGTTCCATGTCGTTCGGAGCTCAACGCGGCGTAATGGAGGGACAACTCTCCATTGAAGTGACGAGCGCTCAGGTGGTAGATATGGTGCTTTATAAGCTCAAGAAGGTAAACGGCGTGACACGTGCCTTTCGGGTCAACTGACCCCGAGGATTTCATGCAAAGACGTTGCGGCAAGAGAGGACACCGCCGGTGACTGTTGCACAGCGTAGTATCAATTTGTATGGCAGGAGTATTCATAAGGAAAGCCACAATTCGTAGAACGCATCCTGAAATTCCTTTGGCACAATCGGGGAGACATTGATTTAGACGCACGGCAGCCTTTCTGTTCACAGTCGAGCGGAGGGCTAGTGCCGCTTGGGGATTGGCGCCGACCGAGAAAGACAAAAAACTGTTGCTGGAAAGGAAATTCCTCAAAAACTCGTCCGCAGCCAGCGAAGGGGAAGAGAGGGCACGCCGTGGCGGGATTGCTCTACAAGGAGCAGACCGCCGCCTATTCGTCGAGCAAACTCTCTGTCGGAGTGCCCGCGGCACCTGCGGGCTGACGGTTTCTGACGAAACCGTTTTTTTTCAGACTCGTGTCAGCTCGTGTGCCGAGCGGCATCGGGTTGCCTCGGCAACCCGTCGGTCCGAAGCCACCCCAAGCGGAGGACCGAAAACAGCCCGGCTATTTTCATTCCCCCGCTGGCTTCGGCCTGACACGACTTCTGACGAAGTCGCACTTTACAAACAGATACGGGTAGGCCTCGTGTGCCGAGCAGCACCGATTCTTCGCCGCCTCTCAGCTGCGGAGCGCAACGACTGCTCGCGCAACCGCTTATCTCAAATATGAGCATCATGTAGTGAATGCTCAGTCCCCCGCATCTGTTGTAACAACAACCATTGTTTCTCAGCCGACGGGTTACCCCCGCAACCCGTCGGCCCGAAACCCATTCCCTATCCATACAAAACAAAAAAGCCTTCCCCCGACCCAAGGTCGAAGGAAGGCCACGTACAGTAAGCCGAAAAACGGCTAGAAAATCAACTACTTCACAACAACTGCTTCAGTTTCTTCAGCCGTTTCGGGTTGATACTGCATCGACGCATATCGTTTGTAACTGTTATAGCGCCATTTGGCATTCTCTTCGGAAGCGTTGAAGAGTTCCTGAGCTTCCTGCGGGAAGGCCTTCAGCAGCGAGGTGTAACGTACTTCCTGGTGGATAAACTCTTGGAATTTGCTCCAATCAGGTTCTTTCGAGTCAAGCGTAAACGGATTTTTACCCTCTTTTTCCAACAGCGGGTTGAAACGCCACAGATGCCAGTAACCGCATTCCACAGCACGTTTTTCCGTCAGTTGCGATACACCCATACCATTTTTGTTCCCGTGGTTGATACACGGTGCGTAGGCGATAATCAGCGACGGGCCCGGGAAGGCTTCAGCTTCCTTGATAGCCTGCATGTATTGATTATGGTTGGCACCCATGGCCACCTGAGCCACGTATACATACCCATAAGTCATCACCATGGCTCCCAGGTCTTTCTTGCGGATGCGTTTACCCGACGAGGCGAACTTGGCCACAGCACCCACCGGAGTAGCTTTCGACGACTGACCGCCCGTGTTGGAGTATACTTCCGTGTCGAGCACCAGCACATTGACATCTTCTCCCGAGGCGAGGACATGGTCCAGACCACCGTATCCGATATCATAAGCCCAACCGTCGCCACCGAAAATCCACTGCGATTTTTTGATGAGATACTGTTTCAGTTCGACGATTTGTTTGCAGTAGTCACAGCCACAACCTTCCACCAGCGGCAGCAGTTTGTTGGTTGCTTCCACCGAGGCTTCCGCATTGTCCTTGCCGTCAATCCAGGCCTGCATGGCGGCTTTGGTTTCAGCCGAGCAGCAGTCGCATTTTTCGATGGCTTCGGTCATGATTTGTTTGAGGCGGTCGCGGAGTTTTTCGACCCCGATGTGAATCCCCAGACCAAATTCGGCATTGTCTTCGAAGAGCGAGTTCGCCCAAGCCGGACCATGACCCGACACCAAATCCTTGCAATAAGGCGTCGAAGGCGCCGAACCACCGTAAATCGACGAGCAACCGGTGGCATTGGCAATCATCATGCGTTCGCCGAAGAGTTGGGTAATGGCCTTGATGTAGGGAGTTTCACCGCAACCGGCACAAGCACCCGAGAATTCGAAGAGCGGCTGAGCAAACTGCAGGTTTTTAACCGATTTGGTTTTATCGGCCACTGCAGTTTTGTAACCCACTTTGTTGTGCATGTATTCCCAGCGCGGAGCTTCGTCGGCCAGTTGCGCCTCCATCGGTTCCATAACCAAAGCCTTTGCTTTGGGAGCCGGGCAGACGTTGGCACAGTTGCCACAACCCGTACAGTCGAGCGGCGATACCTGGATTTTGAACTTGTATTCTTTGAAAGCCCCGATACCTTGCACCATGGGGGTTCCGGCGGGTGCCGCAGCCGCTTCGGCTTCGGTCATCAGGAACGGACGGATGGCGGCATGAGGACAAACATAGGCACACTGGTTACACTGGATACAGTTTTCCGCTTTCCAAGCCGGAATGTTCGCAGCGATACCGCGTTTTTCGTAGGCAGCCGTACCGGCTTCCCAGGTACCGTCTTCGCGACCCACGAAGGTCGATACGGGCAGGTCGTCACCGGCCAGTGCGTTAATCGGGTCTACCACTTTGGTGATAAATTCGGGACGGTTCGGGTCTGCAGCCTTCGGAGCCACCTGAATCGAAGCCCATTCGGCCGGAACCTCAACCTTCACGACGTTTTTGCCACCGGCATCCACAGCCGCGTAGTTCTTGTTCACCACATCTTCACCCTTCTTGCCATAGGATTTGTAGATGGCTTTTTTCATCTCTTCCACAGCCTTGTCGTAGGGAATCACCTCCGACACCTTGAAGAAGGCCGACTGCATGATGGTGTTGGTACGCGAGCCCAACCCCAGTTCGGCAGCAATTTTCGTAGCATTGATGATGTAGAAGTTGATGTGGTGTTCTGCCAGATATTTTTTCATGTCATCGGGCAGGTGTTTTTTGGTGGTTTCTTCGTCCCACACGGCATTGAGCAGGAACGTACCGCCATCTTTCAGCCCTTTGAGGAGGTCGTATTTGCCGAGGTACGACGGCACGTGGCAGGCCACGAAGTTCGGGGTGGTCACCAGATAGGTCGAACGAATCGGTTCATCGCCGAAACGCAGGTGCGACGAGGTGTAGCCGCCCGATTTTTTCGAGTCGTACGAGAAGTAGGCCTGGCAGTATTTGTCGGTCGAACCGCCGATGATTTTGATGGAGTTTTTGTTGGCGCCGACGGTACCGTCCGAGCCCAACCCGATGAAACGGGCTTCGTAGGTCGAGTTGTGACCGACGCTCACCTCTTCGCCTACGGGCAGCGATTTGAAGGTCACGTCGTCCACGATACCCACCGTAAATTGGTTTTTGGGTTCGTTTTGAGCAAGGTTTTCGAATACGGCAATCATCTGAGCCGGCGTAGTATCTTTCGACGAGAGACCGTAACGGCCGCCGATAATCAGAGGACGTTCGTTTTCGGGCAGGGCGTAGTATACGTCGCGCACATCCAGGTAGAGCGGGTCGCCGTTGGCACCGGGTTCTTTGGTGCGGTCGAGCACGCAGATGCGTTTGACGGTTTTCGGCATCGCCTGCAGGAAGTATTTGGCCGAGAAGGGACGATAGAGGTGTACGGAAATCAGACCCACCTTTTGTCCTTTGGCACGCAGCATGTCGATAACCTCTTTAAGGGTTTCGGTCACCGAGCCGATGGCGATAACCACATTCGTGGCTTCCGGGTCGCCGTAGTAGTTGAAGGGATGGTATTCGCGGCCGGTGATTTGGCTGATTTTGGCCATATAGTCGGCCACCAGGTCCGGCACGGCATCATAGAAGCGGTTGGCAGCTTCGCGGCTCTGGAAATAGATATCCGGGTTTTGCGCCGTACCGCGCGTAACAGGATGTTCGGGGTTCAGGGCACGTTCACGGAAAGCGCGGAGGGCGTCCATATCCACCAGCGAACGGAGGGTATCGGTGTCGAATTCTTCGATTTTCTGGATTTCGTGCGAGGTGCGGAAACCGTCGAAGAAGTTGATGAAGGGCACACGGCCTTTAATGGCGGTGAGGTGCGACACGGCCGAGAGGTCCATCACCTCCTGCACCGAGCCGCTGGCGAGCATGGCAAACCCGGTCTGACGGGCCGACATCACGTCGGCGTGGTCGCCGAAAATCGAGAGGGCCTGAGCAGCGAGCGCACGAGCCGACACGTGGAACACGGCCGGGAGAAGTTCGCCGGCGATTTTGTACATGTTCGGAATCATCAGCAGCAGCCCTTGCGATGCCGTATAGGTTGTGGTGAGGGCACCGGCCTGGAGCGAGCCGTGGACGGCACCGGCAGCACCTGCTTCGGATTGCATCTCCTGGACACGTACGGTTTCGCCGAAGAGGTTTTTCTTGCCGGCGGCAGCCCATTCGTCCACATATTCAGCCATGGTCGATGAGGGCGTAATCGGGTAGATGGCCGCCACTTCACTGAACATGTAGGCAATGTGTGCGGCGGCATAGTTACCGTCGCAGGTAATAAATTTCTTTTGGTTTGCCATTGTTATAAGGTTGTTGGATTTAAGTTGTAAGCCACTGATTGAAAGAAGATTGCCCCGACCGCCACGCGTGTGCGTCATCGGCACTCTTCCCTAAGAGACAAAGGTAGGGATTTTTTCCTTATGCCGACAACATGCGTCCCAGTTTTTCACCCAGCGTATCGGGGTCATTGACGGTGGTGATTTCACCGGCATCAACAATGGAGATTTTGCCGCGTTCTTCGGAGACCACCACCACCAGCGCATCGCTGTGTTCGGAGAGGCCGATGGCAGCTCGGTGACGCATGCCGTAATGGAGCGGAATGTGGGGGTTGTCCGACGAAGGCAGGATACAGCGGGCCGAGTGGATACGCCCCTGACGGATAATAATCGCCCCGTCGTGCAGGGGGCTGTTTTTGAAGAAGATGCTCTCGATAAGCCGTACGTCGATGCGGGCGTCAATCATATCGCCGGTCGAGGCATAGACCCCCAGGTCGCTTTGGCGTTCGATGCAAATCAGGGCCCCTGTGCAGGTGGCTGCCATGTCGCGGCAGGCTTTGGCCACATCTTCGGTCCACCCGACCTGTGTGGTTCCGCCGGCCGAGCGGAACAGACGGCGCACAAAGCGGTTTTTGGCTTTGGAGTATCGGCTGCCCAGCAACAGGAGGTAGCGTCGCACCTCTTGTTGGAAGACGATAATCAGCGCCAGCACCCCGACCCCGATAACCTGTCCCATGATGGAGCTGAGCAGGGTCATGTTCAGGGCACGCACCACCACCCACAGCAGATAGACGATAAAGATACCCGCAAAAATGGTCATGGCGGCCGTTCCGCGAATGAGCCGATAGACCTGGTAGCAGAGTACGGCCACGACCAGGATGTCGATAATGTCCAGCAGATTGACGGTGATAAAGTCCATAGTTGTGACGGCTTGAGCAACAGAGGGTTTCGGAACGACCGTAAGGGTTCCGACATGTAAAGGTACGTTTTTTCGGGCAACCACACGACACCTCCTCCCTCCATGCGATTTTTTAATGCATGTATCTATGCCTCATCAGACAAACGTGCGAATACAAACGACAAAAATGCTATCTTTGAAAGACTAACCCAACCTGTTTTATCCTATGCAAACCCATCTTTTATCCCTTTCAGCCGTGGGCATGCTGCTGACCGTGCCCGGCTGCGGTCCCTCCCTGCAATGCTCCACAGGCATTATCACTGTTTTGGAGGGTGACACCCTGGAAATCGTCACGGAGCATGCCGACACCCTGCGGTTCCAATGGAGCGACACGGAGAGCCTGTCACCGCTCGACACGGTAATCCTCTCCTACCCGGCACCCTACACTCCGGGCATGACACCCGAACGGCTCGACCACCATCCCCGCCAAACCCCGATGCCCGGCAGCGACCGCGACAGCCACGGCTGCATCGGCTCGGCCGGTTACGTATGGAGCGACGCGCGGGGTGAGTGCATCCGACTCTTCGAAGCCGGCATCCGAACCACCGACGAAAAGGGTCAGGCCGCCTATATCGTTTTCAGCCCCGACTCCTCGCGTGCCGAACTCTTTTTCTCGAACGGCGACCCTTCGGAGTTGTTGGAGCGGCGGCAACTGCCGGGCGGCGGCTCGGCATGGAATGTCGAGGACGACGATACCAAAAACGTGCGCCAGGTCGATGGGGCATGGACCATCGACCAACGCGGCAAACGTCTCTACACCCAGCCCCGCGATGTGGCCGAGGCGGGTGAGTGGTGCACGGCCACTTACGAAGGGCTGCTCCCGGCCGCCTCAGGCCCGGGCATTCGGTACCGCCTGACGGTGCGCCATCGCGAGCACAGCGGAGACGGCACATTTCTGTTGGCTCTGACCTACCTCGAGGCTGAAAACGGCCAGGACCGAACCTTTTCGTACAGCGGCAGCCGCTATACGCTGCGCGGCATGGCCGGGGACCCCAACGCCACAGTATGGCAACTGGTGGCAGACAACAACCGCGACACGTTCTATTTTCAGGCCGAGAACGACCAACGGCTGACCCTGTTGAACAGTCAGTTGGAGCGGCCGCAGACTACCCTGAACTACACGTTGGAGCGGGTGCAGGAATAGGCTTTTCCCGATTCCGCCAGACGACCGGCCACAGAAAGAGGACGTGTGGCATACTGCTGTCGGTGACAGCAGTATGCCACGCCACAGAAGCGCCACGGGGGTGTCGGAACTTTGGTTCCGACACCCCCGTGGCGCTTTTTCATACAGTTCGCTGCAACAGATGATTACATGATAATCTCACCGTCAATCGTTCCCTGGTTGCCCCAGCCCGAAATGGTCACATTATCCAGTTGTATCGCACCATCCTTAACCGTCAAATCCAGCGTCAACTGTTTCCCGCTCTCGAGCTGGTCCACACTCGAGACCAGCTCATTCAAAGCCACCTCTTTCACATCATTACCAGCCTGCACCTCGAGGGTCACATCCGACGCATTCTGCGGAACCAACAGGAAGGTTGCCGTAGCTCCCGAAGCGGTAAATTTGGCCGTCTTGCTGGTGCTGGCTACCGTCCCCTTAACGAGGTCTACCGTACAAGCCGACTTGGCCGTACACCCCAACACCAGTTGCCCGGCAGAAATGTAGCTCGGTTCGGTCGTAAAGTTCACCACCAGTCGGTGCATCACGTGTCCGAACTTCAACGACACCACATCGTTCGTGCCGACCGTCACATTTTCCGTCTTCGCCAGCAACAAGTCCGGTTCGTCGGCCTGCGACACGTCGAAAGTAAAACCATTGCCGGCATTCAGGCTCTGTTTCGGATAGCAGGCATAGAAACCTACCGTTCCTTCCGATTCCGAAACGGGAATATCTTTCCAATAGAGTGTCGAGTTGCCCACCCGATATTCCATCGGAGCAGACTGCGACTTGCTGCCGGCAGCCAGCAGGGTAAAGACATCGCCCGAGGTGAAAATACCGCTGCCGCTGTCGTTCAGGCTGGGCGCTTTAGAGAGCGACTCGATTTGTGCCGAGATATGGATTTGCGCCTCAGGCGTGGGAGACACCTCGTCAAATGAACATCCCGTTAGTCCAGCCGAAAACGCTGCGGCTGCCAGCAGGTAAAAAATTCCGGTTTTCATACTATCTGTTTGTTTTTGACTTAATTCGTTGTGTTTGTTTCGTGTATTAGCGCCACATCAATCCTCCACCTTCACATCCGGGAAGGCCTTGGCCCAGATATCCCGTCGCAAATCAACCGAATAGAGAGCCGTAATCTTATACTTTTTCTTTACATTACCCTCTTCGTCATCCAAGGACTGCATAAACGTGTACATCGTATTGCCCATTCCGGCTTCCGTAGCATATACAACCTTCACCCTCTTAATGGCTGCCCCATTCGGGTCCTGGTCTGACATGTTATTGTCGCAATAATAGATGTGCGAAGCCCGTCCGTTTTCATCAAAATCGGCCCCCCAGAACACCATGGAGTGGTTACCGGTGGAAGGGCCTGCAATGTCATAAACCACAAAGCCCAAGCCTTTTCGATTTTGGAAAGCGTCGATGATAAAATCATTGAACTGGTCGATATCCGGCCAGCGATTCGCTTCAACAGCAATAATGTCTGTTTTCTTAAACACCTCGGAGAAAAACCCAGGGAAACCCTGAATTTTGGGTGAGACCATCTGAGGCGCCTGATACCCCGAGATAAACCAGTTTACCCCACCGGCATCCCAGCTTCCGTTGTCCCGAAACGAACTCTTGAAAAACTCAAACACCGGAGCCCGGTTCACCGGATAATTGCGACCCATAACTCCTTCCGGATAGAGCGGTTTGAACTCATCCGACGGCCGGTCGAAATAGAGTCCGGTCGTAACCGTGGATTCAACCATCGCCCCATATCTTTGCGTATAAGCCTCAATGTAGGGACGATTATTCACCATCCACCAGATTATCATATTCGAGGCACTGGCCGCCCAACACAAATTCGCATCATTCTCATCGTATCGGTACGATTTGTTGCAGTCGTACCAGCCACAACCCTCAACCCAGGTTAAATATTGGCTTTCGTCATATGTCATATTCCAACGGAACCACTGACCGGCAGGGAATTTATGAAGAGAAGCGGATGGATATGGGTATGATGTCATATTTTCTTTGCCGGGGTATGGCGTTACGTTTACTCCATAGGTCCACAACGTTTGATTGGCCACATCGGGGTTGGTCGGTTCCGACGGGTCGGGGTCCGGTTCCACCGTGCCCGATTCGGTAATGGTCAGTCGCAGTGTCGTTTGCAAACCCGAGGCAAAGGTAGTCAGACTGTTTCCTTCGGTAGTTTGGCCAGGGGCCATAAAGGTTGCAGTCTTGTCTCCATTCACAATTTTAACAACCCTTCGCCACTGCGATATGGTTCGGCAGACTGAGGCAACACCAGAGCCGTGAAACTCCCGTCGCTTTGGGTATATGGCGTTATCCACCGATACTGCGTCCCCGTCACGGTCACCTCGCCGGTCAGCAGATTCAGCGTGCCCGAACTAATACTCCGAACACTCACCGCAGCTCCGTTACCAGCCGGGGACAACTCCACCTGCAATCGATGAAACAGATGCTCAAAAGGCAGTTGGGCACGATAGGAACCCTCAGGCAGTTCCACACGGGCAAACAAGATGTCGGCACTCGACAGGGTCGTCTCATTACTCTGGTCTGTGGGCAGTACATACGTATATTGTCCCGCGCTCTGCGGAGAGCCGGTCTGCACCGGATAGTGGGCCGAGAGCGTTAAACGCCCCGTGCCGAACTCACTGCGTTTGAGACGCGGGGTCCATACCCCGCCCTGACAGGTCAATTCACGATATTGTACTGCGCTGCCGTTGTCGATAAAGAGCCCCACACGGTCGCCGTCGCTGAAGCTCCCGCTGCCGTCCGGAGAGATAACGGCCCGTGTCTCGGCCTGCAGAAATTCAAGGTCCAAATAGCCATCCCCGGCAGACGGGGTTTCGATGCGTTCTGTACAGGCACTCATTGCCCAGACCGCAACCAGCAACAACAATCCCGGTAAAAATCGATATATCGGTTTCTTCATCATACCCTTTTCCTTGTTTTGGCCACCGCATGACCGACTGCCGAATACGAAGAGCAGACATTTGGCCATGCTCCCCGAGTACCGCCGGCAAAGGTAGTCATTATTTATAAAAAATTATTTTTCAAACTGTTATTGGCAGATATATATTCTTACGGGGCAACCGGAGCAGAAACCATCAAATATCATACCATTAAACAGTCATTCAACAACTTATGACATATCAACAAGACATAATATATTCTAACGAAAATAGCAGCCCTTATCATACCCATCCCATCCAACAATGGCATTGTACCGACAAAATCCGACATTCTTAACCCTGCCCCAATCCTGAATCGGGGTACAAACATCCGTAATTCGGATACCCGCACTTTCTCACCATCTCCCTACCTTTGTTCATATCAAAAACGCCCTGTCTGAAAAGAGCACACTCACTCACCAGCCCCAATCAAACCATGAAAACCCTTTTCTTTGTATCCGCACTGCTGACACTGACCTTTAACTGCAATCCAACCATGGCACAGGAAAAAATCAAACAAACCGCCGGCCGGGACCAACTCGGCACATTCGCCCCCCAATTCGCGGCCCTCAACGACGACATTCTGTTCGGCGAGGTATGGAGCCGCACCGACCGTTTGGGTCTTCGCGACCGCAGCCTGGTGACCCTCACCTCGCTCATCAGCCAGGGCATTACGGACAACTCCCTGACCTACCACCTCCAAACCGCCAAACAGAACGGAATTACCCGCACCGAGATAGCCGAAATCATCACCCACATCGGGTTTTACGCCGGATGGCCCAAGGCCTGGGCAGCCTTTCGGCTGGCCAAAGAGGTATGGACCGACGACACCCCCGTGGCCGATGCCAAAGCGGCATTCCAGCAACAGATGATTTTCCCGATTGGCGAACCCAACACCGCCTATGCCCAATACTTCACGGGCAACAGTTATCTGGCCCCCCTGTCGAGCGAACAGGTCACCATCGCCAACGTCACCTTCGAACCGGGCTGCCGCAACAACTGGCACATCCACCACGCCACTCAGGGCGGCGGACAGATGCTTATCGGCGTGGCAGGCCGCGGCTGGTACCAGGAAGCCGGCAAAGAGGCTGTCGAGATACGGCCCGGGACGGTGATTCACATTCCGGCCGGCGTCAAACACTGGCACGGGGCTGCCGCTGACAGCTGGTTTGCCCACCTGGCCGTCGAGGTACCCGGCACGGAGAGCTCCAACGAATGGCTCGAACCGGTCACCGATGACGAGTACAACCGACTGAAATAAACAAAAACTCATTTTTCGGCAAAACACACCCTCGCGATGAAAAAAGGATTGACATTTTGGCTGATGATATTCGCCTTTTTGGCATCTTCAGCCTGCCAGCCTTCGGGCCGTGGAAAAACCAACTCAGAAGCACAACAGACCATCCTCCAACCCTCACCCGATGCTCCTGAGTCCAAGGCTGCCGAACGTTATCTGGTTGTCTACTGCTCGCGTAGCGGCAACACGGCTGAAGTGGCAGCATACCTCAGTCAGCAGTTGGGAGGTGACCTGTTGGAGGTAAAGCCAGCAACGCCCTATGCTGAGAACTATAATGACATGCTGACCCGTGCACAGCAGGAACTGAAGGAGAGCAGACAGGGGCACTATCCGTCCATTATCACCGAGGTCGACAATCTGACGGACTACGATGTTATATTGGTTGGATACCCTATTTGGTACGGGTCGATGGCCACCCCCATGCAGACCTTTCTCCACAACCATGCCGACCGTTTGGCCGGACAACGCATTGCCCTGTTTGCCACCAGCGGCAGCAGTGCAATGACCAACTCGACCAAAGAGGCCAGGGCACTTTGCCCAAAAGCAACCTTTCTGCACCCTACCCTGTTGCTAACCTCCTCAACAATGCGCAACTATCGGGAGACGATTCAAAAATGGTTGGACGAACTGAGTCTTTAGACCGGCAGGAAAAGACCATGAACGAACAGACCGTTCGACTGACGGTGCAGGGACGCACCCTGACCGTCACGTTAGAACAGAACAGCTCCTCGGCCGCACTGCTCGAGCGGCTTGCCGACAGCGACCTCCAAATCCGCATGGATGATTATGGCGACATGGAGAAGGTCGGGGCACTGGGATTTTCCCTTCCCTGCAACGACCACCCCACGACCACCCGTCCGGGGGACCTGATTCTTTATCAGGGGAACACGCTGACTCTCTACTACGACACCAACCAATGGAACTTCACCCTTTTGGGGCGCGTCGATGGGGTCACCTCCCGCGAGCAGATGCTAGACCTGCTCGGCGACAAAGGGGCTGTCACCGTGACCCTCTCCCGACCCTAACCGTGCCCCCTGCCACGGCTCTTCTCCCCCCGACGACAGGCCGCCCGTTCGACAGAGTCCCGTTTCACCATCTCGGCTGCATTTATTACCTTTACGGGTCTCCTCCCCGCTGCAGGGGAGGAGACCCGTTTTCCCTCTCTGTCGAAGCTCCCTGCCCGTCTCATGAAACCTTTTATCACACTCCTGCTGTGTTCCCTGCTGTCACTCTCCCGAACATACGGAGTCGATGCCGACCCCATTTTCAAACACTTCTATGACCCTACCCACCCTCTGACCGACATCTCCAGCATCGACATCGACCGCAACGGAATGGTATGGGTTGCCTCCCGCACCTACGGACTCTTCCGCTTTGACGGATACACCCATACCCCCATCGAAGAGCTCTGCCCCGACACCCGCCGCACACCCCTCAACGGCACCATACACATCGACTCCGACAACCGAATGTGGATACTCGACGGCGAGCGTCTCCACTGCTATGACTGCGACCGCAACATTCTGCTCCCCACACGGTTCGACTCCCTCTCAGTCAGCAGCGTGCATGGTCTGGGTGACACCCTGCTGGTGACCCGAAACGACACACTGTACCGCTACGCAGACAACACCCTCCAACCGCTGGCCGCACCAGTCGGGCAACTGCTCGGCGTCTGTGACCGTCAATATGTCACCGTGCGGGGTGAGGAACTTATCGCCATTCATCCGACGGACGGAACCACTCAGACCTACCCGTGTCCCATTCCGGGATATCTGCTTCTGCAACTGCAGCCAACCCCTTCGGGCGAATGGATGCTGGGAACCTATCGGCAGGGGCTCATGCGGTACGACCCGCAGACACGAACCTTAAAGACTCTGATACCCAACGACATTATCCGAGACATCGAGCCCGACGAGGACCACTACTGGATTGCCAGCGAATCGGGTCTCTATCGGTATGACCCGACCCGAGACACCCTATGGCACATCCAGAAGGATTGGAGCAAGCCCTATTCACTGAGCGACAATGCCGTTTACGCCGTTCGGAGCACCCCCGAAGGCGGAGTATGGGTCGGGACCTATTTTCGCGGATTGAGTTATCTGCCCCGCCACACCCTCGATTACAGGTACCTCAACCCCAGCCTGACCAACCAGACCCATCGCGGCAATGTGGTGCGCACCCTGACGGCCGATGGCGATGGAATCCTCTGGATAGGCACCGAGGACGGCGGGGTGAACCGATACAACCCCCGCAACGGAGCGATGACCAATTACATTCGGGGTGACAGCAAACACCCCCTGAGCGGAACCAACGTCCACGGGGTTCATTTCTACAGGGGAGATATCTGGGTCGGCACCTTCAAAGAGGGCATCGACCTTATCGACCCTTCGGACGACCGCATCGCACGACACTACGACACCTCAACCGGCGAGGGGCTGATGGATGATTTCGTACTTGATTTCGCCACCTCTTCGGACGGTACGCTCTTTGTCGGCACCAGCCTCGGCATCCAGCAGTACGACCCGCAAACGGACCGTTTCACCACCCTGTTCTCGGGCGTTGGCGTCATATCGATGGCCCAGGACACGCTGGGACGCCTATGGGTGGGTACCTATCACGGTCTGTACCGAAGTACACCAGACAAAACCCGTTTCACCCTCATCAACCTGACCGCCTCTGTCGAGCAGACTACGGCCCATATCGTCAATTTTGTCACCACCGACCGTCAGCACCGCATCTGGGCAGCTACCGAGAACGGACTGTACCGTTTTCAGCCCGAACAGGATACCTTCACCTACTATCGCATCTCGGACAACCCCCTGGAACGCGATGTCAAAACCGTAGCCGAAGACCGTTTCGGCTACCTGTGGCTCTCCACCTCGGGCGGCATCATCCGCCTCGACCCGACCTCCCGACAACAGATGCTCTTTCCGCTGAGCGACGCTCCCTGCGGTTCGCGGTTCAACTACAATTCGGTCTACTGCGACACCGTGAACCACACCATCACCTTCGGGTCGCTCAACGGCATGATTACCTTCACGCCGCAGGAGAACTACCCCAACCCCAATCCGGCCAAACCGATTCTCGCGAGCCTGGCATACGTCGACCCCACGGACTACACCGTTATCCACCAAAACTTCACCGACTCGACCCTGCTCCACTCCCTGCCCTACGACCGCAATTTCCTTCGCATCGGCCTCTTCTCGCCCGAGATTTTTTCCGCGGGCAACGTGCGCTATGCCTATCGCATCGGAGGATATCGCGACGACTGGACTCCCACCGACCGCAATACGATTGAATTACAGAACCTCGCTCCCGGAGCATATCGGCTCGAAGTGTGCACCATAACCCCCGAGGGGCATTTCTCCCCGAACAGCTCCTTTCTGGCCTTCACCATCGCACCTCCGCTGTGGCTGACCCCCGCAGCCAAGATACTCTACCTGCTGACAGTTGTCGGAGTGGTCGTGGTGGTTTTCAGACGTTTCAAACGCCGGGAACGGCAAAAACGGGAACGGCTGGAGCTCTCCCTGCGCATCCGACAGGAACAGGAGCTCTACGAATCGAAAATCGCCTTCTTCACCACCATTGCCCACGAAATACGCACCCCGCTGACCCTGATTCAGGCACCGCTCGACCAACTGGCCGAAAACCCGACCCCCGAACAGGTCCAACAGACCCTGCCCACTGTCATGCGCCACACCCGGTGGCTCTCCAATCTGTGTACCCAGTTGCTCGATTTTCGGTCGGTCGAAAAAGGGGCTTACAGGCTCAATCCCTCGATGGCCGATGTCGGAGAGCTGACCCGTGAGATGGCAGACGACTTCGCTCCGTCGCTACGGGCCAAAGGAATCACCCTGAAGCTGGAGCTCAACACTAACTCCCCCGTATCGGCATTTATCGATACCGACATCTTTCACAAGGTGGTGGGCAATCTGCTGCAAAACGCCCTGAAATACGCCCGTACCACCGTCTGCATCCGTCTCTGCCGCGACAACAACGGCATTATGCTCTCTGTGCTGAACGACGGGCACCTTATCCAACCCCACGAACGGGATGCGGTTTTCCAACTTTTCACCCGTCTGGGCCACGACCAACCGGGCAGCGGCATCGGTCTGCCTTTTGCCCGGGAGTTGGTCCGCATCCACGGCTGGAGGCTCGACCTGCTCTTCGACACACCGGGTCTCAACCACTTCTGCCTGACCATTCCGCACCCCGAACCCCCGTCAGCTCCCCTGACCGAAACTGAAGAGGCAACCACCCACTCAAAACCCACACTACTGGTAGTCGAAGACAACAACGAGCTGCGGCAATTCCTCCGCACCCTGCTCGGCAAAGAGTATCGGGTGATGGAGGCGGCTGACGGCGAAGAGGCGCTCCAACAACTGCAACAACACGACGTATCGCTGGTGGTGAGCGACGTGATGATGCCCGGCATCAGCGGTATCGAGCTCTGCAAACGGATTAAGACCAACGAAGCGACCGCCCACCTGCCCGTAGTGCTGCTGACGGCCGATGTCACACTCGCCTCGAAACTCGCAGCTCTGGAGGACGGTGCCGACGACTACATCGAAAAACCCTTCTCGGGCAAATACCTTCTGGCGCGACTCGCCAACATTTTGGCCACACGGCGCCGTCTGTACGAAGAGTTTACCCGCAAACCGCTCACCCTGACGGGTTGTCTCGGCCAAACCAACCGCACCGAACAGGCCTTTACCGAACGGCTCCAGCAACTTATCGACCACCATATCGACAACTCGGAGCTCGATGTCGATTTTGTGGCTGCGCAACTGGGCATGAGCCGTGCCACCCTCTACCGCAAGGCACGAGCCTGCATGGGGATGTCCATTGCCGACTTCATCACCCTCTGTCGGCTGAAACGGGCGGCACAACTGCTGGCCGAGGGGGGAGTCACCATTGCCGAGGTGGCCTACCGTGTCGGGTTCTCCTCGCCGGCTTACTTTACGACCCGTTTCTCCAAACAGTTCGGCCAGACCCCCTCGGAGTTTATCAACAGCCTGAAAAACAGGACATGATACAATTCTGAAAGCAAATGATACAATTCTAAAAGCCGCTCGCAAGAGGTAAAAGTACCTTTGCTCCGTACCTCAAAAGACGGACACTCCATGAAACTTCTACCTCTTTTGCTGTGGGGTCTCGCTGCCGTCATGACCGGCTGTCACACCCCTTCCGCTCCCGACCTGCTGCTCGAGGCTTCGGCCTTCGACACCACCCTCGACAACCGTCCCGTGTCGCTCTACACCCTGCGCAACAAACAGGGGATGGCCGTACAAGTCACCAATTACGGGGCACGCGTGGTCAGTCTGATTGTTCCCGACCGCGACGGCACCCCAACTGATGTGGTATGGGGTTATCCGACGCTCGGGCAGTTCCTCTCCAGTGACGATGTCTATGCCGGCCCGATTGTGGGCCGCTTCGGCAACCGTATCGCCCGTGGCCGCTTCACCCTCGACTCGACCACCTGCCAACTCTCGATTAACAACGCCCCGAACCACCTCCATGGCGGAGAGGAGGGGTTGTGGAACCGGGTGTGGACGGTGCAACATCGCAGCGACAGCGCCCTGACCCTCCACTACCTGTCGCCCGAGGGCGAGAGCGGTTACCCGGGCAACCTGACGGTCACCGTCACCTACACCGTGACGGCCGACAATGCCCTCCGCCTCGACTACACGGCCTCCACCGACCGCCCCACCCCCTGCAACCTGACCTGGCATCCCTATTTCAACCTGCACGGACGGGGAGACCGTTCGACCGACTCCCACCAGTTGTATATTCGCTCGAGCCGCTACACCCCGACCGATTCAACCCTTATCCCGACGGGCGAAATCGTGTCCGTGGCGGCCACTCCGGCCGATTTTCGCACCCTGACGCCCGTCGGCGCTCGCGAATACGACACCACCTCCGCGCTGATTCGCTATGGCAAGGGGTACGACCTGAACTTCGTGCTGGACAAAACCGACACCGCCGCTATCGAAAAGGCGGCCGAGCTGTACGAACCCTCGAACGGGATTCTGCTGACCCTCTACACCGACCAGCCGGGATTGCAGTTCTACTCGGGAGGAGTCATTACCCCCGGTGCCATCGGGAAACGGGGCGAAAAGCGTATCCCCTACAGCGGCATCGCCCTCGAACCGCAGAACTTCCCCGACGCTCCGAACCACCCTCACTTCCCGAACAGCATCCTGCGTCCGGGAGAAACCTATACCCACCACTCGATTTATCAATTCTCAACCAAATAGAATAGAGATGAAACCCGCTACGCTGCTCCTACTGTTCGGAATTCTATCGGCCTCCTCCTGCGCTCCGCAAGAGGCCGTGGTGGTCGACAGGCTCCCCATCGAAGTCTCCTCGGCCAACTATCCCGTGAATCGCGCTCCGCTTGCCCCCGCACCGCTGCTGAAACTGCCGAGCGGTTCCATTCGGCCGCAAGGCTGGATAGAAACCCTCCTCACGGCCCAAAAGAACGGCCTCAACGGCCACCTCGCGGAAATCAGTGCCTGGCTACAAAAGGAGAACAACGCCTGGCTCACGGAGGGAGGAGCCTGGGGCTGGGAAGAGGTACCGTACTGGTTGCGGGGATACAGCGACCTGGCCTTTATTACGGGCGACAGCGCCCTGCTGCGCGAAAGCCTCTTCTGGATAGAAGCCATCCTCGCCTCGCAACGTGCGGATGGAGACTTTGGCCCCGCCGTCACGGGCGAACGAGGCACCCGCGACCTGTGGCCCAACATGATAGTCCTCTGGCTGCTGCAAAATTACTACGAATACTCGGCCGACAGCCGCGTGCTCGACTTCATGACCCGTTACTGCCACTACCTGAACACCCTGCCCGACGAAACCTTTCTGGAGGGGTACTGGGAGCAGAGCCGCGGCGGTGACAACCTCTGGAGTGTGGTGTGGCTCTACAACCGCACGGGTGACACCACCCTGCTCACGCTGGGCGAGAAAATCCATCGCAACACCGATGTATGGTACTCCCCCTCCGCGCTGCCCAACTGGCACAACGTCAATATAGCCCAAGGGTTCCGAGAGCCCGCCACCTGGTACCTTTTCAGCCGCGACAGCGCCATGCTCCGCGCCAGCTACCGCACCCTTGACCTGGTTCGGCGGACCTGCGGCCAGGTACCGGGAGGGATGTTCGGCGCCGACGAAAATGCCCGTATCGGATACATCGACCCCCGTCAGGGTACCGAGACCTGCGGTTTTGCCGAACAGATGGCCTCCGACCAAATCATGATGCTCATCAGCGGAGACCCCCGCTGGGCTGCCCATTGCGAAGATGTGGCGTTCAACTCCATGCCTGCGGCCACCATGCCCGATATGCGGTCGCTGCGCTACCTGACCTGCCCGAACCACGTGGTCAGCGACTCGAAAAACCATGCGCCCAGCCTTCAGAATCAGGGTCCGTTTCTGGCCATGAACCCCTTCAGCAGCCGATGCTGTCAGCACAATCACGGGCTGGCCTGGACCTACTACAACGATTTCCTGGGCATGGCAACGCTGGACGGCGGGCTTTGCCTGATGCTCTACAACTCGGCCGACATTCGGGTCCGTGTCGCCGACGGCAGGGAGATACTCCTGACCGAACGGACACACTATCCGTTCGACGAGACCATCAGCCTCTCCCTCCAAACCGACGGCTCCGTCACCTTCCCGCTCTACCTGCGTCTGCCCGAGTGGTGCGACGAGCCTGCGGCCGAAGTAAACGGGCGTTCGGTGGGGCATATCCGCAAGGGGAACTTCCTGAAAATCGAACGCACGTGGCACGACGGCGACTCGGTGACGCTGCACCTGCCGATGACCGTCACCAAACGCTATTGGGCAGTCAATCAGCACTCCGTGAGCGTCGATTACGGTCCGCTGACCCTGTCGCTCGAGATGGGCGAACGCTATGACACCATCGACAGCCGTGCCACCGCCATTTGGGACTCCCAATGGCAGGAGGGGGTCGATGCCTCGCAATGGCCATCCTACGAGATTCACCCCACCACCCCGTGGAATTACGCTCTGGTCTATGACGCTCCGATTACGGTCATCCGACGTCCCTGGAAAAGCGGCGAAAACCCGTTCACCACCCAAAACGTACCGCTGCAATTCCGCACCCTCGGCCGACAGATTCCCTCCTGGGGGCTGGACGAGACCGGCACCTGTCAGGTGCTCCCCACGCCGGAGGCTCCGCGTGCCGAAGAGCGCGACACAATTACCCTCATTCCGATGGGTGCCGCCCAACTGCGCATCTCGGCCTTCCCGCAGGCAGACTAACCCTTTCCAACATCCAACCTTACTATCACCACCTCCATGAAACGCACGCTTTTGTTTCTTTTTCTGGTACTGCTGGCCCCTGCCTTGCGTGCCCAGACTCCGCGCCCGGAATATCCGCGGCCGCAGTTCGAACGCTCCGAATGGATAAACCTCAACGGTCCGTGGAGCTACACCCTCGACCCCGCCGGAACAGGCCTCGAACGCGGATTCCCGCAATCGCAGGGTTTCGACAGTACGATTCTGGTACCTTTTGCCCCGGAGAGCCGACTCTCGGGCGTCGCACACACCGACTTCATCGAACACCTCTGGTACCAACGTCCCATCACCATCCCCAAAGCCTGGAGCGGTAAGAAGATTCTGCTGAACTTCGGGGCGGTTTACTATCGGGCCGACATCTATCTGGACGGAGAATTCATCACACGCCACATCGGCGGCTCCTCCTCGTTCAGCGTGGACCTCACCCCCTGGGCCAAACCCGACACCACCCAATCGCTTGTAGTGTATGTGCGTAGCGACCTGCGCCATCGGCTCCAGCCGGCCGGCAAACAATCCACCCGCTACGCCTCGCACGTCTGCAACTACACCCGCACGACCGGCATCTGGCAGACCGTGTGGCTCGAGGCCGTTCACCCCCAAGCGCTCCGTTCGGCACAACTCACCACCGACATCGACAACGCCCGCATCATTATCCGCCCCGACTTCTACGCCACGGGCGCGACCCGTCTGCGGGCCACCCTCTTCGACAACGGGAAACGGGTAGCCTCGGCCGAGAGTGTGACGGCCACCGATGCGCCGTTGATTCTGTCGGTCAAGAACCCGAAACTCTGGTCCCCCGACTCCCCGCACCTCTACGACCTGCTCTATGAGGTCACGGATGAAAACGGCACGGTCATTGACCGGGTGCGCTCCTACGCCGGCATGCGCAAAATACACACCGAGGGCAACCGCCTCTTCCTGAACAACCAGCCGCTCTACCTGCGCATGGTGCTCGACCAGGGCTACTACCCCGAGAGCCAGTGGACAGCCCCCTCGGACTCCGCCCTGCGCAACGACATCCTGCTGGCCAAGGCGGTCGGGTTCAACGGAGCGCGGCTCCACCAAAAGGTGTTCGAAGAGCGTTTCCACTACTGGGCCGACCATCTGGGCTACCTGACCTGCGGCGAGATGAACAGCTGGGGGCTGGACTACAATCAGCCGCTCGCCGCCTCGATATTCCTGCCCGAGTGGTGCGAGGTGGTACAGCGCGACCGCAACCACCCCTCCATCATCATGTGGGTACCGCTCAACGAACAGAACAATGTAGACCGCGTCCATTTCCCGCACTTCTCCGAGGTGCTCTACCAGACCACCAAGGCCTATGACCCGTCGCGTCCTGTGCTGACCACCTCGGGCGGGGCCCACTACCGCAGCGACCTCTTCTCCTGCCACCTCTACCACCAGGACCCCGAGGCACTGCGCAAGGAGCTGTGGAATGACGGCAAACTGTTTCAGGGCCACCGTTTTGAGGTTGTACCCCACTCCCAGTACAACACCGGTTCCAATTTCCCGACCGACAACAACGCGACCCGCTGGATGACCTACTCAGGCCAGATACCCTACCTCTTCGACGAGTTTGGCGGAATAGCCTACTCCGAACGCCGCAACAGCGGCGGGTGGGGCTATGGCGGTGCCGAATCCCGGGATGCGTTCTATCGGCGCGTCGAGTCGCTGGTCGATGTTGTGTTGGAACTATCGCCCATGATAAGCGGGTTTTGCTACACCCAGCTCACCGACGTCGAACAGGAGCAAAACGGCCTCTACTACTACGACCGCACCCCGAAATTCGATACCGAAAAGCTGAAAGCCATCTTCAGCAAAGAGATTCCGCAGCGCGACGGGTCTGTTCACTGACGCTGGGGCAGTTTCCTGCTTTTGCAGTGCATTCGGCCGAGGTCGAACCGTTATGGATTGTGCATAATTTTATTTTTGAAACAGAGTTCCACAAATAAAAACAATGGCTATTTTTGTTTGGTCGAGAAAACAGATTTTAAGCTCCACAACTCCTAAAAGAAGCGACCGAAAGGCACAGCAATAATCCCTCAACAACCCCTCCTGCCCCTTGCATCGTTTTCGCTAACCTACAACACCCGACCTGAACATAACACCTCGAATATCATGCGACGTCTCCTACTGACCCTCACGGCCCTAACCCTGACTCTTCATGCCTTCAGCCAACGTGTTACCCTCTCGTCCCTGCTGCGCGAGATGGTCGACCGCGAGGCCGTTACCCGTTTTCCCGCCTATCGGGCTCACCAGGCGAGCAGCTACAACCGCACCTCCGTATCGCCCGATGCTCCCGGATGGTTTGCCGATTCGGACGGCGTATGGTGTATCCGCGAGGAGACCAACGCCCGCGGAGAAACCGAATGGGTATTGATGGAGGACCACGGCCCCGGTGCCATCACCAAGATGTGGGCCGTCTGTTTCTACTACGGTCTGGCCGACACCACCGGTGCCAATGTCCGCATCTATCTGGACGGTTCGCCGACTCCGGTGATTGACACCAACTTTTTCGCCCTGGTCAAGGGAGAGAGTTTCATTGCTCCTCCGCTGGCTGCCGAGACACGCCGCGCAGGAAACCTCTACCTGCCCATCCCCTACGCCAAAAGCTGCAAAGTGACGATGAACAAAAAGGTGTTCTACAACATCATCAGCTACCGCCGTTACCCGGCCGGCACTCCTGTCGAGAGCTTCAGCATGGCCCTTTTCGAGCAGAACAAACTGTTGATTGACAGCGTTAACCGTGTGCTCTCACAAGGCATCGACACGCCGTCGGCCGGCAAGCAGCAATCGACCCGCATTACCCTGGCTCCGGGTGAGAAGCAGACCGTTCGCCTGCCCAAGGGGAGCCGTGCGCTGAGCGACCTGACACTCAACGTCGGTGACGGGCCTCAACTGCGCCAAACCATCCTCGCGCTGACCTTCGACGGCCGCCAAACGGTGTGGTCGCCCATCGGTGACTTTTTCAGTGTCGGCGTGGGCATCCGCCCCTACTCCACCTGGGAACGCTCCGTCACATCCGACGGCATCCTGCGCTGCCGCTGGATGATGCCCTACCGCAAAAGCGCCTCGGCTACGTTCGAAAACCTCTCCGACACCACCGTACACATCGAATTCTCCTACAAAACGGTTCCCTATCGGTGGGATTCCGAGTCGATGTACTTCCACAGCCGCTGGAAGAGCGGCGAACCGACTCCCGGCTTCCCGCTCTTCGACTACAACCTGGTCGAAGTCCAGGGCCGCGGGGTCTATGTGGGGGACCAGTTCACCGTCCTGAACCCCGCCGAAGGATGGTGGGGCGAGGGGGATGAAAAGGTGTGGGTAGACCACGAAGCGTTCCCCTCGCTCTTCGGCACCGGCACCGAAGACTACTACGGCTGGGCGGGAGGCGTGGTGCCCACTTCGGCCGACCAGTTCTCCGTACCCTTCCTGGCCAACGTCCGCGTGGCAGACCCCAACTCAAAAGGGTACAACACCTGTACCCGCAGCCGTTCGCTCGACGCCATCCCGTTTGCCAAACACCTGCGGTTCGACATCGAATCCTCGGGCTCGATGCGTTACAACTGGTTCCACATGCTCTACGCCGTAAACGCCTTCTGGTATGCCGACGGCACAGCCACCGACAATGCCGAAGAGTTGCGTCAGTATGCCTCGCAACCGCCCATGCCCCTCAGCGCACTGGAACAGCTCAACACTGCCGCCAAGGAGCAGGACTACTCGGTGGACGGCGCCATCGAAGCCGAAAATCTCTCCACCTACACCCTCTCCGACGGCGCTGTCGAGAGCGACCGGATAGAGATATGGGGCGACCGCAGCGGGGGACACCTCCAAGGCTTCGAGTTGCCGGCGGGTGCCTCGGTGACCGTTCGGCTGACGGAACTTTTTGCCGAGACACCGTTGAAGCTCTGCGTGGTGACGAACTCCTCCTGCTCCGAAGTCGAAATCCGCGTCAATGGAGAACTCGTCCGTACGCTGGACCTCTACTCCGAACACGCCGCCCTTCCGGTCATCGACCTGGGCCGCTTCGCCCCCGCGGAAAATGCCCTGGAGATACGTTTCACCGCCCTCAAAGACACCCAATTGGGGCTGGACTACTTCCTGACCCGATAATAACGCCTCCCTCACCCATGAAACTCATTCAATACCTGTCCGTCGGCCTGCTTCTGCTGACGGGCAGCCTCCCCTTGTCGTCCGCACAGAAAGCCCCCGCCCCCATGTACCGTGACCCCGTGACGGATGGTGCGGCCGACCCGGTGCTGGTGTGGAACCGCTCCGAACAAACCTGGTGGATGCTTTACACCCAGCGTCGAGCCAATACGGAGGCCGAACAGGTAGCCTACTGCTACGGTACGGCTATTGGCATCGCCTCGTCCGACGACCACGGAGCGTCGTGGGTCTATCGCGGTACGCTCAATTTACGCATCGACCCCGGCCACAACACCTTTTGGGCGCCGGACATCGTGTGGCACAACGGGAAGTATCACCTCTTTGTCGCCTATATCCGCGGTGTGCGGACCCATTGGGGCGGTCGGGCTCAAATCGTCCATTTCACGAGCGACGACCTCTGGCAGTGGAACTACGAAGGCACTCCTCAACTCTCCTCGGAACGGGTGATTGACCCGACGCTGCTCCAAACGCCCGACGGCACGTGGCACATGTGGTACAAGGATGAGACACGGGGTGCGGTCACCATGCACGCCACGAGTCGGGACCTGTTCCACTGGCAGTGTGACGCACAGCCCGCCATCGGCGGACGAGCGCACGAAGGGGCCAAAGCCTTTCGGTGGAAAGGCCGTTACTGGATGCTGACCGACCAGTGGCGCGGGATGCAGGTCTACTGTTCCGACGACCTGCGGCACTGGGAGCCGCAGGGAGTGATTCTCGACACCCCCGGCAGCCGCCGCGACGACACGCCGCAGGGTGCTCACGGCGAGGTGGTGGTATGCGGCGAGCAGGCCTATGTCATCTATTTCACCCACCCGGGACGCACGGAGCATACCGCCGAGCATCCCGACCCCGTCACGCACATTATTCCGTTTGCCGAACGCCGCAGTTCCATTCAGGCAGCCGAACTGCGTGTGGTGAATGATACGCTGCGGTGTGACCGCAATGCCGATTTTGACTTCTATCTGTCCGAACCCAAGCACTAAAACCATGAAACACTTGATTATAGGGGTGCTGTGTCTGTTGAGCGGCACCCTCTGCGCCCGTGCGCAATTCACCATCGAAGCGGGCCTCCCCGTATGGAAGTTAGCGGGTCGCACGCTGCTCGCTGCACCCGCCGAAGGGTTGTGGTCCATCGCCACCGACTGGGAGAACGACTGGCCGACACGATGGGTACACGCCTCTCCCACCACACAACGGCAGTCGGGCGAGTGGACCCTGCTCGGCACCACCCTGCGCCTGCCCGAGGGCGAAATGGTGCTGCGCGATGCCTACCGCGTCCTGCCGAACGGGCTGACCCAATGCGTGCGCCGTTACCAGTGGAACGGGCCCGACACGCTGCGACGGGCCACCCTTTCGGTTCGCCTGCGTCTGGAGGGCGACTCCCTGCAACCCTTCCTGCCGGGTATCCTCTACTACGGCAATCCGAACGGTGCGCGGGTCAATCCCAACATCATCCCCGTCTATCGAGCTCAACAGGGCGATTTTGCCCTCTTCGAAGACCACCGTTACCTCCCCCCCCCTTTGCCCTGCTGGAATCGACCGCGGGCCGTTATGCCGCAGCCATCCACACCACGCCCTCGCCCGTGCGCGGCGCCGTTGTGGACGACCAGTGGTGGTCGATGGGGGTCGAAAACCACGGCTCGGGCTCGGAGCTGCTTCTGTTGTCGGGCCCCATCGGCTACAACGGACAACACTCCGTAGCCAAAGCCCTGCAGTTTTCGCCCATGCCCTACACGGACACCTACCTGAACCTCGAACCGGGACGCATCATCGAAAAGGAGTTTTTCGTCGAACTCTTTCCCATCGACCGCCCGGGGAGCGGTTTCCAAACCCCGCTTTACCATTCGCTCCAAATCCATCAGCCATTCGATGCGGGGTGTTTCGCCACGTTCGACGAAATTGTCCGTTCGAAATACAAATTTGCCCAATCTCGGTGGTTCGAAGGCTCCGCACCCGGGTACAACATGTACGACTCGTCGATGCGTCGTGACCTGGTGATGGGTTGGTGCGGTCAGGCCGATTCGCCGGGCTTCGCGCTGCAAGTGCTCGAAAAGCGTCTGGGGGACTCCTGCATTGTAGACCACGTACAACGGTCACTCGACTTTCTCACGCGTGCCCCAATGGCTGACGACCACCTCTTTGCCATCGGTTATCAGGTCGGCGAACAGAGCTGGTACGGTGGCGACCCGGTATCCTGCGGGCAGGCGATGTACAACTTTGCCCGCGCCATCGAACAGGGGCGCAAAGACCCGCGCTACGACACCCGCAAGTGGGAAGATTTCCTGCGCACGGTCAGCGACCGCATCGCGGACCATCTTTTGGCCAAGGAGTGGAACCCCCGTTCCACGGCCGAAGCCTTTTTTATCGCTCCGTTGGCCATCGCCTCGGAGCTGTTCGACGCGCCGCGCTACCGACAGGCCGCCGTACGTGCAGCCGAGCTGTTTGCCTCGCGCCATCTGCCTAACGCCTCCTACTGGGGCGGCACGCTCGATGCCACGTGCGAAGACAAAGAGGGTGCCTGGGCCGCGTTTCAGGGATTTTTGGAGCTCTACGAACGTACCCGCGAGCCGCGTTACCTGGAGTGGGCCAAACACGCCATGGATGTATGTTTGAGCTATGTGGTGGTTTGGGATATTCCCCTGCCTGCGGGGCGACTGGCCGACCACCACTTCAAAACGCGCGGATGGACCGTCGTTTCGCCCCAAAACCAACACATCGACGTCTATGGTGTGCTGTTTGCCCCGGAGGTATACCGTATGGGGCAGTTGCTTGATAACCCCGACCTGAAGCGGTTGGCGGAGGTGATGTTCCGCAGCTGCTTTCAACTGACCGACCCGGAGGGTTCCCAGGGCGAGCAGCTGCAACAGACCAACTTTGCCCAGCATGGAGACATGTCCGATGTGTACCGCCTGCGGGGCGGATATTCCGAGAGTTGGACGGTGTTTTGGATTACGGCCCACTTCCTGAATGCAGCGGCCAAGTTTGAGTTGCTGGGCTATCCGGGCACGCCGGCATAGCCTTCATGCAGTGTTTTTCCCCTATGCCCAAAGCGCGACGGGGCGCATCACCGTGGATGCGCCCCGTCGCGTATATCAGTTCCGTGGATTCCCGCGCTACAATCTCCTGCAAGACCACGAGTCCCCTGTGGGTGTGCAGCATTTTGGCACAGGTCTCAACTTTTTTTGCGTAAGACTTACTGCCCCTCTGTCCATTCGTAAAAATACCGGCATCAGGGAAAAGGTCTGCATACTAATCAAGACACTGTCATATGCAACTCATCATCCACCGAGGTACTCACGAAATCGGAGGCAACTGCATCGAGGTACGGAGCAGACAGACCAAAATTCTCCTCGATTTTGGTCTGCCGCTCGACTTTGCTACCCGCACCCCTGAAGAACAGGAGCACATCCGCCAGGAGGCCATCGAATGGGCACGAGATACCGATGCCATCTTCATCAGCCACTGCCATGCCGACCATTATGGGTTACTCTCTGCCCTTCCGCATCCCCTCCTAACCTATGCCACGACCGGCACCATC
>NBJMC04203__coassemble_303_pt1 | contig 34266 bp, 23 predicted proteins | sample NBJMC04203__metabat2_high_PE_019 | metagenome-assembled genome bin NBJMC04203 | reverse complement strand
CGTCGAGCAAACTCTCTGTCGGTGTGCCCGTGGCACCTGCGGGCTGACGGTTTCTTTTGAAACCGCATCGGCTCGAACCATCAATCTCTACCCTTTTCGACCTTGCGCCCACCCCCCGAAGCGGCAGAGCCGCTTGGGCGTATTTTACAAAACCGCTGCGGTGAGGACAATCATTGCTGCCTCTTTTGGTCGGCGCCGCCCCCCGACGGCTGTAAGCCGTCCGGCGCCTGACTGATGGATTGCCAAAGGCAATCCGAATTTTCCCGGATGCTCTCGGCTGGGTACTCCAGCCGAGCAGTCCATATCTTAATCATTGTGCCCGACACGAGTCGGTTCAAATACAAAATGGTATCGGGTTGCTCCTGCAAGCCATCTGTCGTGTGTCGGGCTGGGACAAACAAATCACTACATATAGCGATTGTCAGCGCTGGGTGAAACCCGTTTCTTTGCACCCGTAACCCACATAGAATGCCATGAAACGATTTTACACGGTGATTTTTTCCCTGGCAATAGCTGCTACGGCAACGGCTGCTCCGAAAGGTTCGTCTGCTCCTGACGGGAGAGCGGTCGAGTTGGACTCGATACGCACAGTCGAAACCGATGAAGTGGTGATACGTTCTTCGGCCAAAGAGACCGACAACCTGTGGAGCGTACCGGCCGCTACGTCGCTTATTACGCCTGCCAAAATCAACAATCGCCAAATTGAATCGGTCAAGGACCTGAGTGCCTTTGTGCCGAACCTGTTTATTCCGGATTACGGCTCGAAGATGACTACTCCGATATATCTGCGTGGGGTGGGTGCCCGCAGCAGCGGACAGAGTGTGGCCATGTATGTGGACAACATCCCGTACATGGACAAGTCGACCTTCGATTTTGAGTTTATGGACATCCAGCGCATTGAAGTGTTGCGCGGGCCGCAGGGGACGCTTTACGGGCGGAACGCCATGGGGGGGATTATCAACGTGTATACCCTTTCGGCATTTGATTATCAGGGGCACAAACTCTCCGTTGGCGGCGGAAACTACGGAAACTGGAACGTCAAGATATCGAAACTCTCCAAGTTGCACGAAAACGTAGGGCTGACCGTAGGGGCCTATTATGAACGCGAGGGGGGATATTTTACAAATGCGTATACCGGGAAGAAAGTCGATGGAGGTCAGTCGGCCGGCGGCCGGCTTAAGTTGGAGTGGCGCATCAATCCGCGTCTGACGGCCATGCTGGCTTCGAGTTTCGATTTTACGGACCAGGGGGCCTTTGCTTACGGACTTTACGACAAGGCAACGGGCCTGACACAGGACGTAGACTACAACGACCGGGGAAGTTATATGCGTCGGATGAGTAATAACTCGCTGCGGTTCGAGTACCGCACCGATAAGATACTGCTCACCTCGAACACCGGTTACCAGTGGTTGGACGACGACATGTGGATGGACCAGGACTTTACGTCTGCCAGCATCTTTACCATCAATCAGCGGCAGCGCCAGCACTCCGTGAATCAGGAGATTACGGTGCGTTCGGTGAAGGAGCAGAACTACCAGTGGTCCGTGGGTGCGTTCGGGTTTTACAACAACCTTACGACCGATGGCGATGTACTCTTCAAGCAGGACGGTATTCAGGGCATTTTACAGCCCGTGTTCGACAACATTCAGATGCCGATAGCCCTGACCATTCTCAACGACGAGATACCCAATCCGGGGACCTATCGCACGCCGGCTGTCGGGGCGGCGCTGTTCCATCAGTCTACGTTCAACAACCTGTTGACCGAAGGGTTGTCACTGACTTTGGGTTTGCGGTTGGATTACGAAAAGCAGTACCTGAAATACAACACCTCGATGGGGATGACCCTGCTGGCACAGAACAAACCGGGCGGCATTCCGATGTTGCCCCCGTCGGGCATCGAGATGCCCATCGAAAAAACACTGACCGGTAGCGATAACCAGCAGTTTTTGCAGTATCTTCCGAAAATTTCGTTGAAATACGAGTGCACGCCGCAGGTGATGACCTATGTGACGGTGGCCAAGGGCTATAAGGCCGGGGGGTACAACATTCAGATGTTTTCGGAGGTGATGCAGGACAGCCTGAAGGCCTCCCGTCCGTCGATGGGCGGCGGGAGTACGGGCGGACGGCCGTCGGGGTCCGTTACGAAAGCCGAGGCGGCCGGTGATGAGGGTAACATCCGCAAAGCCCTGGCCTATAAGCCCGAACAGACCTGGAACTATGAAGTAGGGACGCGCGGTACGTTTTGGGACGGCCGTTTGGATGCCGAGTTGGCGCTGTTCTGGATGGACATCAAGGATGTGCAGCTGACCCAGTTTGTGGACGGGGGCAGCGGGCGTATTCTGACCAATGCGGGTCGGGGAGAGAGCTACGGGGTGGAAGCTTCCGTGGGGATTCGGCCTGTGCTGGGGTTAAGCATCGACCTCAATTACGGTTTCACGCACGCTACCTTCCGTGACTACAACGGGGGTACCGACAGCGACGGCACGACTCTCGACTATTCGGGCAAGTTCATTCCCTACGTTCCGCAGCACACCTTTTCGGTCGGAGCGGCCTATTCGTGGAGTCCGGCCAACTGCTGGCTGAATCAGTTGGTGTTTGCAGCGCAGTACACGGGTGCGGGACGCATCTATTGGAACGAAGCGAACGACGTTCAGCAACCCTTCTACGGGTTGCTGAACGCCAAAGTGACCCTGCGCCACGAATTTATTCGGCTGGAGTTGTGGGCGCGGAACATCCTGAACACGAAGTACGGAGCCTTCTATTTCGAGTCGTTCGGCAATTCGTTCATTCAGCGGGGCAAGCCCTTTACGTGCGGAGCGAACCTGGTATTTGCCTTTTAGACAGGGAGGCGGTGCTGAGGGCGTATTTTATTCCCCAATGCTGCTATTTGCCGCCGAGTCCGAGTGTTTCTACCCAGGTGGCGAGTGTTTCGCGCGAGGGATGGCCGTTCAGCAGGCGTCCCGGGAGCCAGTGCAGTTTGGGATAGGTCTTGCGCAGGTTCTGTTCGCAGTTGCCGATGCCGCTGCCGCCCGAGGTGGCAAACGGAATCAGTGGTTTGCCGCTGAAATCGGCACTCTCGAGGAAGGTGTTGATGATGGTGGGGGCGATGTACCACCAGACGGGGAACCCGATAAAAACAGCATCGTACTGCCCGATGTTCGGGAGCGTGCCGGCCATGGCCGGCCGCGACGACGGGTCACGCATCTCCACCGACGAACGGCTCTGCGTATCGTGCCAGTTCAGGTCGGCCGGCGTATAGGGCTCGGCCGGAACAATCTCATAAAAATCTGCGCCGGCCGCTTCGGCCAGCGTTCGGGCTGCGGCAGCCGTCGTGCCGGTGCACGAAAAACAGGCCACCAGAATCTTTTTCTTTTCCATAGCGATTTCCATTGACAGGGGGACTTGGGTGTCCCCTGAAAGACAAGATAAAGGTACGGCACTTTGGGATTGGTTATACTACCCGGGTTACGGCTCTTTGTATCCCGATTACGGGCAGCATGCTCCATAAAACTGAGGCGGGGGAACCGAATATTTCGGTTCCCCCGCCCATAGGTATGGCACAGCATGCGCCGTTTTTTACTACCGAGCCCCCGCCGGCAGCGCCGCGTAGGCTTTCAACCCCGATTCCAGGAAGTTGATAAAACCATTCACATTCAGGTCATACGACCGCGGCGTTACGAGCGGCTTCCCTGTGTTGTCCAACAGCACATAGTAGGGCTGTGCATTAATCCCGAAGCGTTCGATTTGGAACGAAGCGTTGATTTTCCCCAGCGTTTTGCGCACCTTACCGTCTGCCGTGGTGACCCACTCCGATTCGGGGAGTTGCTTCTTGTCGTCCACGTAAAGGGCAATAATCACATAGTTGTCGCGCAACAGTTTCTGGACATTGGGGTCGCTCCAGACGTTGGCCTCCATTTCGCGGCAGTTCACGCAGCCGTGCCCCGTGAAATCCAGAAATACGGGCTTGCCCACCTCACGTGCATATTGCATCCCCTCGTCGTAGTCAAAGAAGCCCTCCAGCCCGTGTGGCAGGTGCAGGAAGTCGCTGTATTTCGGAGCTCCCCCCTCGATTTTCGAACGGTCGAGGGTCGAGACAGCCCCCGCAGCGCTCCCAGCCGTACCATTACCCGCAGCCGAGAGGTTGAAATCCATGGTCGAGAGCGGCGGCAGGTAACCGCTCAGGGCCTTGAGCGGTGCGCCGAACATCCCGGGAATCAGGTAGACCACAAAGGCAAAGGTGATGATGGCCAGGAAGAGCCGTTTGACGCTGACGTATTTGGTATCGCTGTCGTGTGCGAATTTGATTTTGCCGAGCAGGTAGAAGCCCAGCAGGGTGAAAATAACCACCCAGAGGGCGATATAGACTTCGCGGTCGAGCAGTCCCCAGTGGTAGGTTTGGTCGGCCACGGAGAGGAACTTCAGCCCGAGGGCCAGTTCGATAAACCCGAGCACCACCTTGACCGAGTTGAGCCAGCCGCCCGATTTGGGGAGGTTTTTGAGGAGCGAGGGGAAGAAGGCAAAGATGGTGAAGGGGAGTGCGAAGGCAGCCGAGAAGGCCAGCATCGTAAAGATGGGTTCCCAGATAGCCCCCTGGGTCGATTTCACCAACACGGTTCCAACGATGGGTCCCGTGCAGGAGAACGACACGAGCACCAGGGTCAGTGCCATGAAGAAGACCCCGACGAGCCCGCCTTTATCGGCTTTCGAGTCGCTCTTATTGACCAGTTTCGAGGGCATGGTGATTTCGAACGCACCGAAGAACGAGGCGGCGAAAATCATGAATATCAGGAAGAAGAGGATATTTGGAATCCAGTGTGTCGCGAGCCAGTTGAAGATGTCGGCTGTCACGGAGTCTCCCCCTACGAAGTAGGTAATCAGGATAATGGCCGCAATGGGCAGCGTATAAAGAGCCACAATCGAAATTCCGTAGAACGAAGCCATCATGCGTCCTTTGGCCTTGTTGTCGCTTCCTTTCATGAAGAAGCTGACGGTCATCGGCACCATCGGGAAGACGCACGGGGTCAGCAGCGCTGCAAAGCCCCACAGGACGGCTTCAATAATAATGGCCCAGAAACTCTTGTTTTCATTCTGTTGCAACCCTTCGAACGAGGCTTCGCCGAGGGTCTCGGCGTTGGCGGCTACGGCTGCCGTATCGATCGGCGTCACGGCCATGGCATTGTCGAGCACCATCTCGCCCGTTGTGTCGGGAACGGCCACCAGCGTAGCATCCGCAGCCGGAGCCGTCGGCGTGAGGGTCACCGTAAACTCTTCGTCCATCGGCGGCAGGCAACTCTCATCGTCGCACACCTGCCACTCCACCGTTCCCCGCACGGTTATCGGCTCTCCGGCGGCAGCCAGCTCGTCCGAAACCTTGAACTTCTGCACGAAACGCGCCTTGCCGCCAAAGTAACCGATTTCCATGCCGAAAATCTCGTCCTGCACGCGGGTCGGCTTGTCGAGTTGCACCACCCCGCCGTCGAGGGTCACCCCGGCCGGCAGTTCGAAGGTAAAGGTGGTCGCATTGGGCCCCCCTTCATAAGGCCCAATGTCGTACATGTGCCACGGTGTATCAATCGCAGCCGTCATTTCCGCCTGCTGCCCCGAAGCGCCAAAACTCCAGTGAACGGGGTTTTCTACCTGCGCCAGGGCTGGCGCCATGCCGCATACGCCCAACAGCAGTGCGGCTATCCATTGTTTGAGTCTCATTCTGTTCGATGTATGTGTATGAAAAAAGTATTGCAGTTGTTATTTGCCGGCAATCTTGGCCCAGGAGTCCTTGAGGGTTACCGTGCGGTTGAAGACGGGCGTCCCCTCGGCGTTGTGCAACTGGCTGTCGGCGCAGAAGTATCCGAGGCGTTCGAACTGGAACTTGTCCCCGGGTTTCGCTTCGGCCAGTGCCGATTCGACCCATGCCCGCACCACCTGGAGCGAGTCGGGGTTCAGGTTGTCGAGGAACGTTCCCCCTTCGGGTACTTCGTCCGGATTTTCGGCCGCAAAGAGTCGGTCGAAGAGCCGCACGTCGGCCGCCACCGCATGCGGTGCCGACACCCAGTGGATAATCCCCTTGACCTTGCGTCCGTCGGACGAGCCGCCGCCTAACGACAGCGGGTCGTAGGTACAGCGCAGTTCGACGATTTCGCCCGTGGCGGGGTCCTTGACCACCTCTTCACACTTGATAAGGTAGCCGTAACGCAGACGCACCTCGCCGCCCGGACGCAACCGGAAGAACTTCTTGGGCGGCTCTTCCATAAAGTCGTCGCGTTCGATATAGACCTCACGGCTGAAGGGCACACGGCGTGTCCCGGCCGCAGCGTCTTCGGGGTTATTGACACACTCGAGCTGTTCGACCTGTCCTTCGGGATAGTTCGTAATGACCACCTTCAGCGGATTGAGCACCGCCATGCGGCGCAGAGCCGTTTTGTTCAGGTCCTCGCGCACGCACCACTCCAGCAGCCCCAGGTCAATGATGTTGTCGCGTTTGGCCACCCCGACCTTTTCGGCAAACATCCGAATCGACTCGGGGGTATAGCCGCATCGGCGCAGCCCGCTGATGGTAGGCATCCGCGGGTCGTCCCAGCCGCTCACGTAACCCTCCTTGACCAGTTGCAGCAGTTTGCGTTTGCTCATCACGGTGTAGGTCAGGTTCAACCGGGCAAATTCATACTGGTGGCTCGGGAAAATCCCCAGTTTTTCGATAAACCAGTCGTAGAGCGGACGGTGGACGTCGAACTCCAGCGTACAGATGGAGTGCGTGATGCGTTCAATCGAGTCGCTTTCGCCGTGCGCATAGTCGTACATCGGGTAGATACACCACTTGTCGCCCGTGCGGTGGTGGTGGGAGTGGATGATACGGTACATCAGCGGGTCGCGCAACAGCATATTCGGATGAGCCATGTCGATTTTGGCCCGCAGCACCTTTTCACCGTCGCGGTATTTCCCTTCGCGCATCTCGGCAAACAGGCGCAGGTTCTCTTCGACGCTGCGGTCGCGCCACGGGCTGTTGGTGCCCGGTTGGGTCACCGTGCCGCGCCCCAGGCGTATCTCCTCCTGGGTCTGGTCATCGACATAGGCCAGCCCCTTCCGAATCAGCTCCACTGCCCAATCGTAGAGTTGTTCGAAATAGTCCGATGCGTAGTGCTCCTCGGCCCACTCGAAGCCCAGCCAGCGGATATCCTCCTTAATCGAGTCCACATACTCGACATCCTCCTTGACGGGGTTGGTATCGTCGAAACGGAGGTTGCACTTGCCGCCATATTTTTTGGCCAGTCCGAAGTTCAGGCAGATGGACTTCGCATGGCCGATATGGAGGTAGCCGTTGGGTTCGGGTGGGAAACGCGTATGGACACGTGTCTGCCCCTCGGCAATGGACTTTTCGATAATCTCCTCTATGAAATTGAGCTTTTCGGTGCTTTCCATAATCGTTCTACGGGTTTATATATCATGCAAATATACGTCTTTTTTGTCTCCTTCTGCGGCGGGTTGTCACAAATCGCACGCCGGCCCCCGGTGCATTGCTTTCCCGCGGCAAAAAGCGTAGCTTTGTCCGCAGCAAAAATGACCATCGCATGAAAAAAACGACCATCGAACTGGAGAACATGGAATTTTACGCTTTCCACGGCCACTACACCGAGGAGCAGCGCGTAGGGAACCGTTTTCGGGTGGACCTGAGTTTCGAGGTGGACAGCACCGAGGCGGCCCGCACCGACAACCTCGACACCACGGTCAGTTACCTCGATGTTTACGAATGTGTGCGGGAGCAGATGGCAATTCCGTCGCATCTGTTGGAGCACGTTTCGCAGCGCATTGTCGAGGCGCTTCGGACTCGTTTTCCGGGCATCGGGCGGTTGCGGCTGAAGGTCTCGAAACTGGCTCCTCCGTTAGGCGGTCAGGTTGAGAAAGTTAGCCTTACGGTGGAGGATTAGTGTTTGATTGTCAGAGAGATGTGAAATTATTGATGAATTGTTAATAAGTTTTTCGGGGTTTGCCGTACCGCTCCCGAAAAGTGACCTATCTTTGCCCGTAGATAACGTCTGATTGTCCCACTTTATACCATGCAAAACCTTAAACAATACACCTACGAAGAGGCTGTGGCCGGTGCCCGCGAATACTTCAAGGGCGACGACCTGGCCGCTACCGTGTGGGTCACGAAGTATGCTCTCAAAGACTCCTTCGGCAAAATCTACGAATGCTCGCCCGAACAGATGCACGAACGCATCGCCTCGGAACTCGAACGCATCGAGAAAAAGTATCCCAACCCGATGACCAAAGCTGAAATTCGGGAACTGCTGGATAACTTCAAGTATGCCGTGCCGCAGGGCGGACCCATGACTGGTATCGGCAACGACCTGCAAATCGCCTCGATTTCCAACTGCTTTGTTATCGGACACGAAAAACCGGCCGACTCCTATGGCGGGATTATCCGCATCGACGAGGAACAGGTGCAGCTTATGAAACGCCGCGGCGGGGTGGGACACGACCTTTCGCATATCCGTCCGACCGGTTCGCCCGTGCTGAACTCGGCCCTGACCTCAACCGGTATCGTTCCCTTTATGGAACGCTACTCCAACTCGACGCGCGAAGTGGCGCAGGACGGGCGACGCGGTGCTCTGATGCTCTCTCTCTCGATTAAGCATCCCGATGCCGAACGCTTTATCGACGCCAAACTCGAACAGGGAAAGGTAACCGGGGCCAATGTCTCGATTAAGGTGGACGATGAGTTTATGCAGGCTGCCATCGACGGAAAACCCTACAAACAACAGTTTCCCATCACGGGTGACCATCCCCTCGTATCGGGCGAAATCGATGCGGCTGCCCTCTGGAAAAAGATTGTCCACAACGCCTGGAAATCGGCTGAACCCGGCGTGCTCTTCTGGGATACTATCATTCGCGAATCGGTGCCCGACTGCTACGCCGACCTCGGCTTCCGCACCGTTTCGACAAACCCCTGCGGCGAAATTCCGCTCTGCCCCTACGACAGCTGTCGCCTGCTGGCGCTCAATCTCTACAGCTACGTAGACAAGCCTTTCACTCCTGAGGCTAAATTCGATACGGCGAAGTTCAAAAAACATGTCCGCAAGGCCATGCGCATGATGGACGACATTATCGATATCGAACTTGAAAAGGTCGATGCCATCATCCATAAAATTGACCAGGACCCTGAGGATGCCGATATCCGCCGCGTGGAACGCGACCTGTGGGAGAAAATTCGGAAAAAAGCTGTCATGGGACGCCGTACTGGGTTGGGTATAACGGCCGAAGGAGATATGCTGGCCGCTCTCGGACTGCGCTACGGATCGGATGAGGCTATTGAATTTGCTGCCAACCTGCAAAAAACGCTCGCCGTGGAAGCCTATCGCGCTTCGGTCGAAATGGCCGGCGAACGCGGAGCCTTCGAGATGTACGACCCCAAACGCGAAGAGAACAACCCGATGATTCTCCGCATCAAAGAGGCTGACCCGAAACTCTACAACCTCATGGTGAAACAGGGACGCCGCAATGTGGCCATGCTGACGATTGCTCCGACCGGTACCACCTCCCTGATGACCCAAACGACCAGCGGTATCGAACCGGTCTTCCTGCCCGTCTACAAACGCCGTCGCAAGGTCAATCCCAGCGACAAGAATGTCAATATCACCTTTGTGGATGACGTGGGAGACTCCTGGGAAGAGTACAACGTCTACCACCACCACTTCCTCACCTGGATTAAAACCAACAAAGGGCTTACGGATGACCAAATCAAAAAACTCACCGACGAAGAGGTGGACAAACTGGTGGCCGAATCGCCCTATCACAATGCCACGTCGAATGATATCGACTGGGTGGCTAAGGTGAAGATGCAGGGAGCCATGCAGAAATGGGTAGACCACTCCATTTCGGTGACCGTAAACCTGCCGAACAACGTGTCGGAAGCCCTGGTGGACGAGGTATACAAAACGGCATGGCGCTCGGGTTGCAAAGGGGTTACGGTCTACCGTGACGGTAGTCGTGCCGGAGTGCTCGTCAAAAAAGAGAAAAAGAAAGAGGAGGAAAACGGAATGCCCGCCAGCCGTCCTATTTCGCTGGAGGCCGATGTGGTGCGTTTCAAGAACGGCGCCGAAGACTGGATAGCTTTCGTGGGACTCTTCAACCACAAACCCTACGAAATCTTTACCGGTAAGGTCGATGAAGATGCCCTCTACTTCCCCAAAACCATCAAAAAGGGGAATATCATCAAAGTCATCGAAAAAGACGGTACCAAACGGTATGACTTCCAATACAAGGATAAATATGGCTATGTTAATACCGTAGGGGGTATCTCGCGCCTGTTCGACGAAGAGTTCTGGAACTATGCCAAGTTGATTTCAGGCGTTTTGCGTACAGGGATGCCGCCGATTGACGTGGTGAACCTCGTCTCGTCGCTCCGCCTCGACAGCGACACCATCAATACCTGGAAAAACGGGGTGGCTCGTGCTCTCCACAAATACATCCCCAACGGAACCAAACCCAAGGGGGGTAAAAAATGTCCTGAATGTGGACAGGAGAGTCTGGTCTACCAAGAGGGATGTTTGGTCTGCACCAACTGTGGCCACTCGAAATGTGGTTGATAACCTATAGCGGATTCATGTTTGTGAACAGCGGTTGGTCCTCAGGACTCGGAATAATTCCGAGCCCTGAGGACCAACTCTGTTTTAGGAGGTTATTGCAGTGGTGCTGATGTTGGGATGCTGTAAAGGTTATTTCTTTAGGCAGAAGCGGGCTGGGCTGGTACCGTTGGGCTCTCGAGCTGACGTGTGTTAGTTGTTAGTGGGACAGATTCGGTTTCGAAGAAACCGTCAGTCTGCAGCCACCGCGGGCACTCCGAATAAGCAATACTATGCCTCACAAGCGAAGGGCTGATGCCACTGGGCACTCCAACCGAGCAGTCTTTACCCTAAACTCCACTGGCTCGGGCTAAAAAAAGACGGAGAATGTCGAAAAGCAAAATGCAACGTCGTCAGAAGTCACACTCACACTCCCAGCTAATCTGCTCTGATTTTTCGGTCGGCGCCCACCCCCCGAGCGGCAGAGCCGCTGGGCGCACGACCGACGGGTTGCGCACGCAACCCGATGCTGCGGGCACTTCGACAGAGAGTTTGCTCGGAGGGGGCGGAGGCCTGGTACCGCTGGGCCCGCTTGCACTTGAACCGACACGTGTTAGGCCACACCGAGTTCTCAGGTCTGAACCAGTGTTTTTTAGGGTAGAGGTTGCTCAGCACGCAAGTTGATTCATGCCGCAATAGAAAGCGAATGGCTTGCCATTCGTGCAGGCCGAAGCCGCCCCCAGCGGAGGCCTGCTCTGAAATGAGCATGCTCCGCCGGCTCCGGGCTGAGGTGTTAGTTCCACACGTCCAACTAATTAATATTCGGCAAAAGCGGTTGCGCAAGCAACCGTTGCGGTTCGCAGCCGCCCAGATGCGGAGAACCGCAGAAATATGCTCCCGCATATTTTTACGTCTCTCCGCCGGCTGCTCCCGAGGTGCCGTTTGGGCAACAATACGCTCTCCCTTCTCGTGTCAGGTCTTCCTCGCTTGGGGTTTATCTTCTCTTTGCGCTCTCTTCCCTCCGGGAGAGCCTGAGCTGCTCACTGCGCCTTCCCCCTCTTCCCCTATACGGATACCCCTGCGGATTACTCCCTCTTATCCCGCTCCTTCGATTCCCACCTCACGCTACTCCTGTACGCAACGAACAGAAAAACCATTTGACCGACCGAATGAAATACTTAAAGTAATACCTCCCATATAACCATAAAAATTTCTCGCACTTACACCACTACAAGTAGAACTCCAAGAGAAGATACTATTACCCGTGTAACTTAAATGGCCATTTATAAATTCTCTACGACCAGGCGTAGGATACCATACGATACCTTTATATAAAATTCCATTCGTTACGGTTGTATTACCTGTGGAGGTCTGGGCGCCCTCAATATAGTATAGTGTACTCTCAGTTGTAAAATCATTCCAAGTACCATTGGATGATACTTGCCAACCCTCTGGACACGGGTCGTACACGCCTTTCCCCTGAAATCTTTCGCACCATAAGAAATTATTTTGATTTGATATATTACTAGTGTACCAATCGTAAGGAGATTGATTAGCACTAATGATATAGGTTAATGGATGCTTAATGCTGTATGTTAATGCATTTGAAAGATTACTTTCTGCGACATCTGTAGATTCTATTTGAAAACCGGTACTTCCATCTATTAAAGCAGATATTCCGTCTGCTCCATACAATGGAATTGTTTCTGCATTTTGATTTGTTCCTATTGCTTGCATTATCGTGCTGCCGTCGGCGCCCGGAAATGCGCAGGATAGGGCTTGGCGGTGCTGTAATAATACCCTAAAAAATGCGCGAACAGAATGATAACCATTCTGTTCGCGCGCGTAACGTGGATTTTACCTCCCTAAGGATGGATTCCCGTCCAAGAGGAGTTATTATTGTTGGGCCGCAATGTCGGTTTTGAGTTGTTTGGCGGCTGCCACATTATCTCCGGCGGTTACCTTGCCCAGCCATTCGATGGCTTTGGCCGAATTCCCGGTGTTTTGGAAAGCAACTCCCGTCAGGTAAGCGATATCGCTTTTGCGGGCATCGTCAGTCTGAGCCGCATAAGCCGTTGCACCCGAAGCCACTACGATATCGTACTTCTTGAGGTTGTTGGCCGTCTGAATCAGCAGCAGATTGGCATCGGCATTTTCCGGGATGGCTTCCACATAGGTTTTCACCTTTTCGATATCCCCGGCCTGTGCCGCAGTCGATGCTGCCACCAGCATATAGTTATCCATGTCAGCTTTGGCATCGGCAGCCTGTTTGGCATATTTGCTGTTTTCGGTTCCGGCCGCAATCACCTGTTTGTAAAGTTCAATGGCTTGGTCCAGTTGGTTCAACTCGGCATATGATTTTGCCGTGAAGTAAGCCAGTTGGATGTTTTCAGGGTCTTGTTTAATCCCCAGTTGGAAACTTTCGAGGGCTTTGGTGTAGTCTTTGGAGTTGAAACTGTTAATCCCCTGCATCATGTACAACTGCGAAATGGTGCGTCCCATTTTGCGGCTCATCATCACGTCGCCTTGCAGGTCGGCCATATCTTCCGCTTTGGAGAAGGCGGCGATGGCTTCATCGATTTTTTGGGCTTTGTAGAGGTTGGCTCCTTTTTGCTGGTAGCAGGTGGGGAGGAGTTTTTGAGCCTGCGAGGTGATATCCACAGCGTCAGCGCCTACTGCCTGACCCAGTTTGACTACCTCTTCGAGTACCGGGATGGCTTCCACCAGTTGTTTGTTGTTGATGAGTTCACCGGCTTCTTTCATTTTGAGCGCTACATCTTCTTTGGTTTGGGCACTGGCACCCAGAACCATGGCAACGGCCGCAAAGGTCATCCCCCACAATTTGAGTTGCTTCATTTCTGTTACGGTATGTTTAGGTTAATATATGGCGTTAAGTGCCTGTTCCGAACGGAACGACAAACACAAATTGAATGATTTTTTCGGAGAATTCAAAATTTTGGCGTGTTTTTCAACGGGAATGGCCGATGTCAGGCTTTTCGTGTCGCGCGCAGCTCGGCAAAAAAGGAGCTGACCAGTTGGGCACATTCGGCAGAGAGAGGGCCGGAGATGACGATGGTTTTGGGGTGGAGGAGTTGGGGTGAGAGGGTAGTGTAGCCTCGTTTGGGGTCGGGGGCTCCGTAGACCAGGGTGCCGAGTTGGGCCCAGCGCAGGGCGGCGGCGCACATGGGGCAGGGCTCGACGGTGACGTAGAGGGTGCATCGGTCGAGGTATTTGCCGCCGAGGGCCGAGGCTGCGGCCGTAAGGGCCTGCATCTCGGCGTGAGCCGTGACATCGCCCAGGGTTTCGGTGAGGTTGTGGGCACGGGCGATGACCCGTTCGCCCGCCACCACCACCGCTCCGATGGGGACTTCGCCCTGGGCGGCTGCCGCACGGGCTTCGGCCAGCGCCTGGCGCATATAGTGCTCGTGGGGGGTGTCCATGCTGCTTTTGGATAAAATTTGTATCTTTGAGTTTCCAAAATTACGCGAAAAAATGTTCAGAACAGCAACTTGCGGCGAGTTGAGACTTGCCGATGCCGATAAGCAGGTGACCCTGGCCGGATGGGTGCAGAAGGTGCGCAACCTGGGGGCCATGATTTTCATTGATTTGCGTGACCGTTACGGAATTACGCAAATCACGGTCGATGAGCATGCTGCGGCCGAGGTGAAGGCGGTAGCCGAAAGCCTCGGACGAGAATATGTCGTGCAGGTGACCGGATGGGTGGCCGAACGCTCGGCCAAAAACCCGAAGATGGAGACCGGAGAGGTCGAAATTCTGGCCGAGGCGATACGGGTGCTGAATGTGAGCGAGGTGCCCCCCTTTACCATCGAGGAAAATTCTGACGGGGGCGATGACCTGCGGATGAAGTACCGTTATCTGGACCTGCGGCGGGCACCGTTGCAGCGGGCCATGATGCTGCGTCACCGGCTGGCACAGCAGGTGCGCCGGTATCTGGACGAAAAGGGCTTTATGGAGATTGAAACGCCCTACCTTATCAAATCGACTCCCGAAGGGGCACGGGACTTTGTGGTGCCGTCGCGGATGAACCTCGGCGAGTTTTATGCCCTGCCCCAGTCTCCGCAGACCTTCAAACAGCTCCTGATGGTGAGCGGGTATGACCGCTATTTTCAGATTGTGCGTTGCTTCCGCGACGAGGACCTGCGGGCAGACCGACAGCCCGAATTTACGCAGGTGGATTGCGAAATGGCCTTTGTGGAGCGTGAAGATGTGCTGGAGGTCTTCGAGGGGATGATGCGGACCATGTTTGCCCAAACCTTAGGGGTGACCTTCGAGAGCGACCGTTTCCCGCGGATGAGCTGGACCGAGGCGATGGAACGCTACGGGTCGGACAAACCCGATATCCGTTTCGGGATGGAGTTCAACGATATGACTGCGTGGGTCAAGGGGCACGATTTTGTGGTCTTTGACGGGGCGGAATATGTCGGCGGGATATGTGTGCCGGGATGTGCCTCCTACACGCGCAAACAGCTGGACGGGCTGACCGAGTTTGTCAAACGGCCCCAGGTGGGGGCCAAAGGGCTGGTCTATGTGCGTCGTGAGGCTGACGGCAGCTACAAATCGAGCGTCGACAAGTTCTACGCGCAGGAGGATTTGGCCGCCTGGGGCGAACGGGTCGGGATGCAGCCGGGTGACCTGCTGCTGATATTGGCCGGAGCGAAAAAACAGACCCTGGCAGCCCTCTGTGCCCTGCGGCTGGAGATGGGCGACCGCCTCGGGCTGCGCCCGCACGACACCTTTGCGCCGCTCTGGGTCGTGGACTTCCCGCTGCTGGAGTGGGACGACGAAACGCAACGCTACTACGCCATGCACCACCCCTTCACCTCGCCCAAAACCGAGGACATGGAGAAATTCTTTTCGGGTGACATGCGGGCACTGGGCGATGTGCGGGCCGAAGCCTATGACTTTGTGGTGAATGGTGTCGAGGTGGGGGGCGGCTCCATCCGTATCCACGACGGAGAGGTGCAGAGCCGTATGTTCGAGGTGTTGGGCTTTACGCCCGAAGAGGCACAGGCACAGTTCGGCTTCCTGCTCGGTGCCTTCAAGTACGGGGCACCGCCCCACGGCGGGATTGCTTTCGGTTTCGACCGCATGTGCTCGCTCTTCGGCGGTTCGGACTCGATACGCGACTTTATCGCCTTCCCGAAAAACAACAGCGGTCGCGATATGATGATTGACGCGCCGTCGCCGTTGGCCGCGAGTCAGCTGGACGAACTGCAGATTGCCGTGGCGAAGCCCGAAGCGTAGGGAGCAGTTACGAATAGACATAACCTAAACAAACGCTGAAACAGCAGCGGAAAACTATGGGCATATTCGATTTGTTTAAGAAACGGGATGCCGACCGTGAACAGCAGGCATCGCTCGAGAGCGGGCTGGAGAAGAGCCGTGAGGGCATCTTCTCGAAGTTGTCGCGTGCCGTGGCCGGAAAATCGAAAGTCGATGACGAGGTGCTCGACCAGTTGGAGGAGATATTGATAACGGCCGATGTGGGGGTGGACACGACGCTGCGGATTATCGAGCGTATCGAGGCGCGCGTGGCGCGGGACAAGTATCTGGGAACCGAGGAGTTGAACACCATTCTTCGGGAGGAGGTGGCGGCGCTGTTGGCGGCGGCACCGGCCGCGAGCAGTTCGTCGGACCTCGGGATGCTCTTTGAACGGGATGCCGAGGGGAACCCCTTTGTGCTGATGGTGGTGGGGGTGAACGGGGTGGGGAAGACCACCACCATTGGGAAACTGGCAGCGCGGCTGACGGCGGCCGGAAAGAGCGTTTTTCTGGGGGCTGCCGACACGTTCCGTGCCGCGGCCATCGACCAGTTGGAGGTATGGGCTCAACGGGCCGGAGCACGGCTTATCAAACAGCAGATGGGGGCCGACCCCGCTTCGGTGGCCTTTGATACCCTCTCGGCCGCGAAGGCGGCCGGAGCCGATGTGGTGATTATCGACACGGCAGGCCGTCTCCACAACAAGATTAACCTGATGAACGAGCTGACCAAAATACGCAACGTGATGCAGAAGGTGGTACCGGGGGCTCCGCACGAGGTGATGCTGGTGCTGGACGGTTCGACGGGGCAGAACGCCTTTGAACAGGCCAAGCAGTTCTCAGCAGCTACCCAAATCTCGTCGCTCGCGATTACCAAGCTCGACGGAACAGCCAAGGGGGGTGTGGTGATTGGCATCTCGGAACAGTTCCGTATTCCGGTGCGTTATATCGGTGTGGGCGAGGGAATTGACGATTTGCAGGTCTTCGACCGCGAGCGTTTTGTGGCCTCGCTGTTCGGGGAGTGGCGGAAGTAGGCGGTTTTCCCGGTGGGCCTCTTGTTGAGGGGCTGACGAATCATACCAGCTGGGGCGGTGCAAACCATTTTGCACCGCCCCAGCCTTGTTTTTCATAACCCCGTCAGAACCGCCGCGACGAGAAGAGCGTATAACCGAAATTGAAAACTATCTGCCAGTTTTCACGCCCCGTGCTGTACTTGTTCACCGTCAGCGAAGCGGGACCGATAAAGGTCTGGTAGACGAGCGAACCGCCGAAGACAAACTCCGTGCGGTTGCGCAGCCGCGGCCACACGTCATGCACCCATCCGTGGTCGAAGACCACCTCCTGCGGCACGAAAGCATAGGCGTAGGACTTCACGTAGAGGTTGTTGAGGATATTGAAAACGGGAATAACCCCCGCGGCCAGATAGGAGCTGGAGCGGTATTCGGGCATGAACATGGTCCTCATGAGCGGGATGGGCTGGAAGGCCGGCAGCGACATGGCCGTAGCCAGCGAGGTGGCAAAATCGGGGTGGTTGGAGAAGGTGGCTTCGGCCAGGAACCCGAAGGTAAACCACTTGGACAGCGGCAGGTAACGTTCCGAGCGGTAGCGCAGTTCGACCCAGTTTCGATTGTGTTTACAGAAGGTTTCGGGGTTGCCGAGCAGCGTGCCGGGGTAGTAGCTCTCGAGCCCCTCGACAAAACGCAGCTGCAGGATGTGTTCCGACCCGCGGTTGGGGTAGAGCGGGTAGTTGAACGAGTGTTTCTGGACCTCGGCCGTGAGACCGACATAAGTGAAGCTGCTGCGGTCGGGTTCGTCGATGTTGGAGTAGGAGCCGTTGAAATAGTAATCGTCCGTCACTCCGAGCGTCATACGGCCGCGGAAGGCGGCATTCTCGAGAACCGGAATGGCTATCGACGAGGAGAGGGTGTTCTCGCGGCGCGAACAGTAGAGCCAATCCTTGTTTTCGTAGTAGCGGCTCATGTGGTTGGCCTGATAGTCGTAGTCCTCAAACGTGTAGTTGTAGTCGATGTAGAAGGGGAAGTGGGTGTAGATGTCGTGTCGTCCGCCGAATTTAAGCGAGTTGTAGAACGACCCGAAATAACCCTGCAGCGCGTAGGTCGAGACATTGCGTCCCACGGTGCGGTAACTGAAGGCCGCATACCCCTGGTTCAGAGCCGTCGAGGAGATGTTGCCCCCGAGCGAAAACTGCATGCTCCCCTGGGTGTGCATCCGCAGCTTGAGGCGGTAGAAACCCGTCTCGGGGTTGTAAGTCACCTCCGGAAAGTCACACGAAAAAACCCCGCCCGCCAACACCTGCAGGTATTTGCGGTCGAAATACTCCGCGTCGAAGAGCTGGCGCGGTTCCAGGTCGAGTTGTCGCCGCACGTATTCGGTCTGTTTGGGGGTGAGCCCCTCAATGTCGATTTGTTCGAAGACCAGCGGTTCGATTTTGGCGCGGAAGGCGGCCCGTCTCTCGGCTATCTCGCTGTCGGAGACGCGGCGCGCTATCCGCTCGCGGATAAGCGGCATCTGCCGCATGGCATCCTCATAACCGCGGGCAATGATGTAGCTGGCTTTGTCGTAGTCCAGCGTCCCCACCTCCCGAAAACGCCGCCGTATCTCGATATCGAGGCTGTCGCGCAGCGAATAGTCGGTGGTTTGGGTGGCCATGACGCTCACCTGTTGAACCACGTTGTCGGGCGAGGGGTTTTCGTAGTTTCCGGCGCAGATGCCCCCAATCAGGATGTCGGGGTGGAAGGCCGAGTCGAGCGGCTGCCACGGGAAGTTGTTGTAGAGACCGCCGTCGAAGAGCAGGATGGTGTCCCGGGCAATGGGCTTGAAAACCAGCGGGATGGTCATCGAGGCGCGGATGGCGAAGGGGAGGCTCCCCTGGTCGAAGACCACCGTCTGCTTGTGGTAGACGTCCGAGGCGTTGCAGCGGAACGGTACCATCAGGCTGTCGAAATCGTTGCGGGCAGCCGCCGACGACGGGTAGAGCATCCGCAAAAAGGCCAGGTCGAGCTGATAGGGCGAGATGAGGTTCGTCGGGAGTTGGACGGCGGTTGATTTGACTGCCGTGGGGTCAATCTTGACCGATATCATGGAGGGGGTGGGCTCGAACTTTTTGAAATAGTAGTTGTTGTCGAGGTCGGAGCTTTTGGCCGAGAGCCAGCGTTGGACGCTGTCGGTGATGAAGAAGCGAATCATCTCGTCGGGCGAGTAGCCGCAGGCGTACATCCCTGCGACGATGGCGCCCATCGAGGCCCCCGAGACATAATCAATCGGTATGTTGTTCTCTTCCAGTGCCTTGAGGATGCCGACGTGGTAGAGTCCCTTGGCGCCGCCGCCGCTCAGCACCACCCCGACCCGTTGGCCGTGGGTGCCGACGCTCAGCAAAAGAAGGGTCAGCAGGGTGAGAATTCGTTTCATGAATGGCCCGTGTTTGTCGGGAAATTAATAAATTTGCTCTTTGAACCCATATCATGGACTCATGGAACGCGTAAAGGTAGTGAAAAAAAATGGCTGTTTGTTGTTGTTGATGCTGGTGCTGTCGGCTGTGGTGGACACCGCGGCTGCCAAAAAAACGCTGGTGGTGGGGCAGGGGGCCCATTACGAGGTGAAGATGAAAACCTCGGAGGGGACGTTACGTTTCCGCCTGTTCAACGACACGCCGAACCACCGCGACAACTTTGTCAAACTGGCCGAAAGGGGCTTTTACAATAACCTGCTGTTTCATCGGGTGATACGCGATTTCATGATTCAGACGGGCGACCCCGAGAGCATCGAGGCTTCGCAGGTGAAGGTTTACGGGAATGCGGATGCCGGGTATAAGTTGGATGCCGAGATAGTGCCGCGCTACTACCACCGTCGGGGTGTTGTGGCGGCGGCTCGGGAGGGAGATGCCGAAAACCCTGCGCGGCAATCCTCCAGTTCGCAATTTTATGTGGTCACGGGGCGGGTGCAGAACGACAGTACGCTGACCGCCGCCCGCCGGCAGATTGCCGAACGGGCCGCTGACCCTTCGGCAGCGCAGATAACGCCCGAACGCGAAAAGGTCTACCGCACGGTGGGAGGTGCTCCTCATTTGGATGGGAGTTATACGATTTTCGGCGAGATTGTGGGGGGTATGGGTCGTGTGATGAAGATTTCGCAACTGCCGACCGATACGCAGGACCGCCCCAAAGAGGATGTCTATATTCGGGAGGTTCAGATAAAGGTGGTCAAGGACCGCAAGCGCGACCGATAGGGGGATGCTTTGAGGGTGTACCGTGTGTCGGGGTTCGGAGCGGGCGTCTCCGGCAAACAGAGATTGAGATTATACGCATAACGTAACGATGATACAAAAGATAGAAGCATTGCTGGCCGAGGTGGAATCCTTCGTGCCGAAGACTCTGGCCGAGGTCGAAGAGTTCCGCATTCGCCTGTTGGGCAAGAAAGGGACGATAACCGCCCTGTTCGACGATTTCAAGGCCGCACCGGCCGACCAGAAAAAGGTGCTGGGGCAGGCGATGAACCGCCTCAAAACGGCAGCGATTGACAAGGTAAACGAACTGAAGAGCCGCTTGGAAGAGCTGGCTCTGGCATCGGCCGATGCTTCGGCGCTGGCGCTCGACATGACGCGTCCGGCCGGCGCCGACCGCGTGGGCACCCGTCACCCCATCTCGCTGGTGCGGAACCAGATTCTCGATATTTTCCAACGCATCGGCTTTGCGCCGGCCGAAGGACCTGAAATCGAGGATGACTGGCACGTCTTTACGGCGCTGAACTTCCCGCCCGAACACCCGGCACGCGACATGCAGGATACCTTCTTTATCGAAAAAAATCCCGATATCCTGCTGCGTACCCACACCTCATCCATTCAGGTGCGGGTGATGCAGACCCAGAAACCGCCCATTCGGGTGATTTGTCCGGGCCGCGTGTTCCGCAACGAGGCCATTTCGTACCGCGCCCACTGCATCTTCCATCAGGCCGAGGGGCTCTATATCGACGAACACGTCTCGTTTGCCGACCTCAAACAGACCATCCTCTACTTTGCCAAAGAGATGTTCGGCGAAAAATCCGAAATACGGATGCGCCCGTCGTACTTCCCCTTTACGGAACCTTCGACCGAGGTCGATGTGTCGTGTAACCTGTGCGGGGGCAAGGGGTGCCCCGTCTGCAAATACACCGGATGGCTCGAAATCATGGGAGCCGGCATGGTGGACCCCAATGTGCTGGAGGCCTGCGGTATCGACAGTACGCGTTACTCGGGTTTTGCCTTCGGGATGGGCGTCGAACGCATCGCCATGCTCAAATACGGCGTCAAGGACCTGCGTCTCTACTTCGAAAACGACCTGCGTTTCCTGCGTCAGTTTACCCCGGTCTATTAGTGCCGGGTGCCACTGCAGGGAGAGGGGCTGACTATTTGCTCGTTAGGGAGCACCGCTTTTCCTCTCCCTCTCCATTTTCTCAAAACAACGGATAGGAGCTCCACGCCATGCGCAAATTCTCTATCGGTTACCACGGCAAACTCCTCTTCATCGTGGTGGGGTGTGCCATCGGCGTGGCGTCGCTGGTCTACTCCAACTACCTGGTGGGGCAGCTCCGTGACAAAGAGCGACACGAGATACACCTCTGGTCTTTTGCCGTGGGCGAGACGGTCAAGGCGGCCAGCGGCGGCAATCGTCATCAGGCCGAGATTCTGAAACGCATCATCAATTTTTCGGAAGACATCCCGGTGATTGTCTGCGACGACCACCTGCGGGTGTTGCAGTATCGGCTCATTGACCCCGATGTGATGGCCGACCCCGAACGGCTGGCCAACAAACTGGAGAGCATGCGCTCCGGGGGGCGGGACCCGATTGAGATTCCGACGGCTCAGGGGAGCGTCATTCGCGTCTTCTACGACGAGTCGCCGCTGCTCAAGGCGTTACAATACTTTCCCTGGATTCAGCTGAGTGTCTTCGGGGTCTTTGTGGGGCTGGCCTTTATCGCCTTCCGCTCGTCGAAACACAGCGAGCAGAACCGTGTCTGGATAGGGATGGCCAAGGAGACCGCCCACCAACTGGGGACACCGACCAGTTCGCTGCTGGGGTGGCTGGAGTATCTGCGAAGCCAGGAGGGGGTCGAACCCTTTGTGGTGGAGGAGATGAACAAGGACCTCACGCGGCTGATGAAGGTGGTGGACCGCTTCTCCAAGATTGGGGCGACTACCAACCTCGCTCCGCGCAATGTTTATGAACTGGTGGCGAGTGCGGTGAGCTATTTCCGCACGCGCATTCCGAAGAATGTGACCCTGAATTTTGCCCAGTGCACCTCGGAGCCGATGCAGGCCATGGTGAACGATGCGCTTTTCGAGTGGGTGGTGGAGAACCTGCTGAAGAATGCGCTGGATGCCCTGCAGGGGCGGGGGGCGATTATCGTGCAGTTGTCGGTGGACGACCGTTGGATATGTATCGACGTGCGGGATACGGGCAAAGGGATGCCCAAAGCCAATTTCAAGCGGATTTTCCAACCCGGTTTCACGACCAAGACACGGGGCTGGGGGCTGGGTCTTTCGTTGAGCAAACGGATTATCGAGGAGTACCACCACGGCCGTATTTTTGTGCTGGATTCGGAGATTGACCAGGGGACGACGATGCGGATAATGGTGCGGCGGTTGTAAGGAGTTTTTCTTACGGGTTGTAAGAAGATGTCGGGGCGGCAAAACGCACTGAAAACAGTGCGTTTTGCCGCCCCGACTGTCGTCTGTTGCCGCGTGGCGACTATTCCACGATGACCTCATCCATAAAGACAAAGGCCCGTCCGCCGGCTCCCAGGTGCCACGAAGGGCAGGTGCCGATGCCGTCGGTCACCACCTTCACGTAGCGGGCCGACTGCCCGACCGTGCACGAAAAGTCGCGCGTCCCTACGGCTACGGAACGGTTCACTTCGGGCTGTGTCTGTTGTCCGACCTGAGTAAAATGTTCTCCGTCCGACGAAAGGTAAAAAGTCACCTGGCGCGGGAAGAATATCCAGTCCGTGAGGTGTTGCAGGTAGGTGGCCGAGATGCGTTGGACGGGTTGTTCCGACCCCAGGTCCACCACGCATTCGAACTGCGGCACGTCCCACCCCAGCCACTGTATCTTGTAGTCGTTGCTGCCGTGGATGCCGTTGGTGAGGATTTTGTCGGCGGCACGGTTGTAGCTTGCATGCGGAGCCGGGGTGAGGGTGACCGGTTTTTCAAAACTCAGATTCCCCTCCTGCCGAACAATCGAGATGCGGCTCATCATCTCCAGGTATTCGTCGGGCGTGGTGTGCCACTCCGAGAGGCGGGTGACCCCCTCCTCTTTGCAGAGCGCAATGAAGTTTTCCAGTTTTTGGGTGTATTCGGGGTTGGTCTTCCAACTGCCGTCCTCGGCCTTGACATAGATGCCGTGCGGGCCGTAGGGGTCGAGTTTGGTCTGTTCCAGTTCGGCGTAGCGCAGCGGCTGACGGGCGATTTGTACGCGATGCAGGTAGTCGGGTTGGTTGGCCACGGCCGCTTCGGCACGGTCGAAGCACCCTTCGTAGATGGCCAGATTCTCGGGCGAGAGATAACTGTCGGCTCCGTCGGTCGGTGCTCCGAAAATCGACAGCGATTTGCCGCTTTGCACCAGATTGTTCGTAATCAGGTTGATGTACTCCTTGATATGTACACCTGCCGGACCGTAATAACCGTTCAGAAAATCGTTCATCAGCGAATCGGCATTGGCCGAGGGGTTCCACATCAGTTTGGAGATGAGGTAGGCGCGCAGGTCGGCAAACTCACCGCCCACTTCGCGGTTGCCCTGTTCAAACAGGGCTACCACATGGTTGTCCACAAAGTATTGGATGTTGGGTTGCAGGATGTGGAAGTTGGGGAAGGGGCTGACCAGGTTTTTGAACTGAATCACATAGTCCCACACCAGAATGTTGTCGGTCAGAGCGGCCCAATCCTCCATGTCGCGGCGGAACGAGGCACTCGAGGGGTCGGTGGCAATGGGTTGGCTGCGGTTGCACTCGATGTTGCAGAACATGATGTTCACATTTTCGCGCGGTTTGGTCACCTTTGGTGCCGCCCGCGAATATTGGTAGGCGAGGGTCGAGATGATTTTGTCGGGGAAACGTTCGGCCACCTGATTGACAAAACGGATGACGGACCCCGTAGGCGACCCTTCGAGGGAGTCGATGGCGGCACAGGCCGGACACTGGCAGTAGCCGAAGTTGTCGTTCGAGCTGACGGACCAGTACTTGGCCTTCGGGTTGGCTTTGATGGCCCGGGCGAGGTTGTCGCAGACGATTTCAAGCACCGCAGGGTTCGACAGACAGGGCTGGGTGGTGGCCCGTTGTCCGCTGACCAGCGCAAAGTACTCGGGATGGCTCTTGAAATAGGTCTCCGCGGGCAGTAACGTCCCGAAGGTGTGGCACCAGGAGCCCCAGGCGGGTTTATTGCCCGAGGAGTCGTGGCTCAGTTTGTGCCAGTCGATGTATCCCTGGTCGTTGGTGCCGCGGTAGTAGGTGTCGCGGAAGGTGATAATCGGTATCTGACGGTCGTACAGCTCCCGAGGCAGGGTCAAGGTTGGTTGCTCAGGAATGACCTCCATCGAAGCCGAATATTTGCGGCAGCCGAAATAGTCGTCCAGCAGGGTGTACATCCCGTTCATTGTGCCGCGCGAGGTGTTCCCGCTCACGTACACTTTGGGTCCGACGGTGTAGATGGCAAAACCGTCTTCGCCCAGGTGGTTGCGGGTGGTGGTGTCGCCGTCGGTGCGGTTCGTGGGGCCGAAAACGATTTCGGCGGGGCTCGGGGCTGCCGTGTCGGTGACCACGGGCAGTGTGACCTCCGTCATCTGTTGGAAATAGTCCTGAAAACGTTGGGCGGTGAGGCGGGTGAGGCTGTCGGCGTCGGCGGACACCACGATGCGGTAGTCGCTGTGGCCGTCGTCGGCCAGCGTCAGGGAGCGGCTGCAGGAGGTTGCCAGCAGGGCTGCTCCGGCAAGCAAGGTAAAGTGTTTGAGCATGGCGAAAATGAGTTTGAGTGGTTTCGTAGGAGGAATGGGGGAGTTAGGGGTTCACCACGGATTGGCGAATTATTTGGCCGGTCGCGGGTCCTTCGCAAAAGAGCAGGTCTACGACCGACAGGTTCGGGGCAAAGGCGTTGCGGTCGGCAAAGACCTGATAGTACTCCGGCATGCGGAACGTCGGGTCGGGTCGCCGCAGGCGGGGCTTGTGGGAGATGATGTCGCGGAAGTCGCCCGCGACGGCTGCCGCGTCGAGCGGTGCCGGCGCGGTGTACTCTTCCGTCACGTGCAGCGCGTCGGGCAGACCGAGCAGCCCCAGCAGACGCACGGTCAGGTCGCTGTTCAGTTTGAAGAGGGTCTCGGGGTGGTAGTGTGTCGGGTCGTAAAAGGGGGCCAGTCGTTCGGCGTAGTGGTCGAAATAGGGTGCCGCGGCATAGGCCGCCGTCAGCGTTCGCCAATGCTCACGCTGCCACGGCAGCGTGTAGTCGATGCGTACCGTGCGTATCGGCATCTTGGCCCGATGGTCCCACACGACGGGTACGGTGAGAGTCCGCACACCGGTGGCTGTCATCACCTCGGCCCGATTGCGGTAGGTCTGTTTCTGGAAATTCTCGCAGCCTTCAATCGCAGCTCCCGAGGCCAGTTTGGCAAAGTATTGCAGGTTGCCCAGATAGGCGGTAGTGACCAGCACGTGGGGTAAGTTTTTGTTGGGGTATCCATATAAATAGGGGGGCGGGAAAACGTTTCCCACCCCCGGCAAAGCCGATGGCACGCTCGCGGTGCCTGCTAAAAGTTCCAGGCCGGATTTTCGGACTGAGTTCGTGCGCGGTCCATAATCTCGCGCAGTTCGACCACTTTGCCCGGATATTCGGCAGCCACGTCACGCAACTCTTTCGGGTCGCGCGAGAGGTTGTAGAGTTCATAACGCACGGCATCGGGTTCCGTGGCGAGTTTTTTGGCGTTGAGGCGAATCAGTTTCCAGTTGTCGCGAATCACGGCCTGTTTGCCGCCCTCTTCGTGGAATTCGAAGTAGAGGTAGTCGTGTTTGGGTTGTTCGCCGCAGCCGGTCCATTCGGGCAGCATCGAGATGCCGTCCACCCCTTTCGGAACGTCGGCGCCCACAATGTCGCAAACCGTCGGCAGGAAGTCCCAGAAGGCCGAAACGTGGTAGCTGACGCTCCCCGGGGCGACATGTCCGGGCCATACGACGATAAACGGCGTGCGGATGCCGCCCTCGTAGAGGTCGCGTTTGGTGCCGCGGAACAGTGCGTTGCTGTTGAAGTAGTAGGGGTCGTGTCCCCCTTCGAGGTGGGTGCCGTTGTCGGAGCTGAAGATGAAGATGGTGTTTTCGAGTTGCCCCGTTTCGCGCAGTTTGTCAATCAGCCGTCCGACGTTGTTGTCAATACGGGTCACCATGGCCGCAAAGGCTGCCCGGGGAGTCGCCTGAGCACCGTATCCCGCGCCGGGGAAGGGGGTCTCGAGGAATTTCCCTTCAAAAGGTTTCATCTCCTCTTCAGGCAGAATCAGCTCGGCATGGGGCAGGGTGGTGGCAAACTCCAGGAAGAAAGGTTTGCCGGCCGCTGCGCTGCGGTCGATAAACTCCAATGCCTTTTGGGTCGTGAGTTCGTCGGAGTATTGTTTGCCGTCAAGCTCGATTTTCTTCCCGTTTTCGTAGAGTTTCTTGGGGTAGTAGTGGTGAGCGTCGAGTTGGGCCTGATGGCCGAAGAAGTAGTCGAAGCCCTGATTGCCGGCTCCTCCCTCTTCGGGGTATCCGCCCAGACCCCATTTCCCGGTAATCCCGGTGGTGTATCCTTTGCTCTTGAGTATCTCGGCCACGGTCACCTCCTCGGCCGGCAATGAATAATCGTACACGGTGCCATCGGCCAGCGTCCGTTCGCCGTTGCCGCGGATGCCGGAGTGTCCCGTGTGTTTGCCGGTCAGGAGCACGGCACGGCTCGGCGCCGAAACCGTCGAACCCGAGTAGTGCTGCATGAACTGCATCCCGGCACGCGCCAGCGAATCAATGTGCGGGGTGGGTATGGTGCGTTGGCCGTAGGCGCCGATGTCGCCGATGCCGAGGTCGTCGGTCAGCACAAAGACAATGTTCGGCAGGTTGCGTGCAGCGGTATCCGCCGGTGCGGGTGCGGCTTTTTTCCCTTTGGCGTTGGCGCCGAGCGGCATCACCGCAGCCACGGCCATCAACGAGGCCCATTCAGTGAGGTGTTTCATGGAGTCTGGAGTTGTTTTGCGTCTGCAAGGTAGCGATTTTTTTTGAGAGAGCGGGACTGGAGGAGGGGAAAAGACTTCGGCGCGAGGGACACCGAGACGGGGCGGGAAAATCGAGCCCTTTTGCTTACCTTTGTTCGGAACATTATCGGAGAAAAATCATGAAAATCATTTTCGCCACGGGCAACCGCAACAAGTTGCGCGAGATACAGGCTCTTATCGGCTCTCGGGCCGAACTTTCGACCCCGGCCGACCACGGGATAACGGAGGATATTCCGGAGGACCAACCAACCCTGGAGGGGAATGCCCTGCAGAAGGCTCGGTATATCTACGAAAAAACGGGGATGAACTGTTTTGCGGATGACACGGGGCTGGAGGTCGAAGCGCTGGGAGGTGAGCCGGGGGTCTATTCGGCGCGGTATGCAGCGGTGAACGGAGCGGGCGAAGGGCACTCTTCGGAGGCCAATATGGCGTTGCTGTTGGAGCGGTTGCGCGGGGCGGAAAATCGCCGTGCGCGGTTTCGGACGGTGATTGCGTTGATTTTGAACGGTGAGGAGCACCTCTTCGAAGGGATAGTGGAGGGAGAGATAACGCGGGAGCGGAGCGGTGCCGAGGGGTTCGGTTACGACCCGGTGTTCCGTCCGACGGGCTACGAGCAGACCTTTGCCGAGATGCCGCTGGAGCTGAAAAACAGCATCAGCCACCGCGGGCGGGCCACGGCCAAATTGATTGAGTTTCTCTCGACGGTATCCCGGTAGCACGAAAGGGAGGGTACGATGGCCAAACTGAAAAAGAGTTATTTCTGCACCTCTTGCGGGAACGAGTCGCCGAAGTGGCTCGGTCGGTGTCCGGCGTGCGGCGAATGGAATACCTATACCGAGGAGCTGGTGGCTCCCAAGAGCAGCCGCAACGACCGCACGGCATTCGGGTATTCGACGGGGCTGGAGCGCAATCGTCCCATCCCGGTGAAGCAGGTCGAACGCAGCAACTTCGAGCGTATCGACCTGCTGAACAACGAGGTGAATCGGGTGTTGGGGGGTGGTTTGGTGCCGGGGTCGCTGGTGCTGTTGGGCGGCGAGCCCGGCATCGGGAAATCGACCCTGGCCCTGCAGATTGCCGTCCGCATGGCCGACACGCCAATACTCTATGTGTCGGGCGAGGAGAGCCCCGAACAAATCAAAATGAGGGCCGACCGCCTCGGAATTCAGAATGAGCAGTGTCTGCTGCTGAGCGAAACGTCGCTCGAAAACATCCTGATGCAGCTGACCGAGACGGCTCCGCGGCTGGTGGTCATCGACTCCATCCAGACGCTCTACTCCGAACGGGTGGAGTCCTCGCCGGGCAGCATCAGCCAGGTGCGGGAGTGTGCGGCGATGCTGCTGAAATATGCCAAGGAGAGCCGTGTGCCGGTGCTGATAATCGGCCACATCACCAAAGAGGGGTCGATAGCGGGGCCGAAGATATTGGAACACATTGTGGATGTGGTCTTCCAGTTCGAGGGGGACAGCAATACCGCTTACCGGATTTTGCGGAGCATCAAAAACCGTTTCGGAGCCACGAACGAAATCGGGGTCTTCGAGATGCGGAATGAGGGGCTGAGGGAGGTGGACAATCCCTCGGAGATACTGGTGTCGCACTACGACGAGCCGCTGAGCGGCATTGCCATCGGAGCGACCATCGAGGGGGTGCGCCCCTTCCTGCTCGAGACGCAGGCGTTGGTCAGCACCTCGGCCTACGGTACTCCGCAACGTTCGGCTACGGGGGTGGACTACAAACGGCTCAACATGTTGCTGGCCGTGCTCGAAAAACGGTTGGGTTTCAAACTCGGGACCAAGGATGTCTTCCTGAATCTGGCCGGAGGGTTCAAAGTGGCTGATACGGGGCTCGACCTGGCGATTATGGCCGCCATCATCTCCTCGGGGCTCGACGTGGCGCTCGATGCCGATATCTGTTTTGCGGGCGAAGTGGGGCTCTCGGGCGAGGTGCGGCCGGCGGCCCGCACCGAGCAACGTGTCTCGGAGGCGGCGCGGCTCGGGTTCAAAACCATCGTGGTGTCGGGCTATGCCCGCAAGGCCCTCAGCCACGCGCCGAAGGGAATCGAGATTATCTATGTGAACCGGGTCGATGAACTGGCCCGTCGGGTCTTCGGAAACCGCTCGTAACTCCTCACGAGGCAGCGGCTCACGACATGGTGCTACGGGTGGCACTGTCACGCAAACTTTTCGTAAATTTGTCAGAATAACCTCACGCTCGTAATCTGCGCCTCACAATGAAACGTTACTGTCCCAACCTGTTCAGCTACAGCCGCCGTCGAACCCTGCCGATTCGCATCGGCAGCCACCTGGTGCTGGGGGGCGATGCACCGATAGTGATTCAGTCGATGACTACCACCAATACTGCCGACGTGGAGGCTTCGGCCAAACAGGTGATGCGCATAGCCGCCGCCGGAGCCGACATGGTTCGGCTCACGGCGCCCGGACGCACCGAAGCCGAACGCCTGCTGACCATTCGCCGACGGATTGAGGAGCGTGAGTGTTACGTGCCGTTGGTGGCCGACATTCACTTCAATCCCCAGGTGGCCCTCATTGCGGCGCAGTATGTGAGCAAGGTGCGGATTAACCCCGGCAACTTTATCGACCGCCGGGCTACGTTCCAGCAGGTGGACTATACCGATGCGGAGTATGCGGCGGAGTTGGAGCGGCTGCGGGTGCAGCTGACGGCATTGATTGAGGTGTGCAAGTATTACAATACCGTGATACGCATCGGTGTGAACCACGGTTCGCTGTCGGACCGTATCATGTCTCGCTACGGAGATACGACGGACGGGATGGTGGAGTCGGCCATGGAGTTTCTGCGGGTGTGTCGGGCCGAGGGCTACGACCGCGTGGTTATCTCGATGAAGTCGAGCAACCCGCGGGTGATGGTCGAGGCCTACCGAAAACTGGTCGTGGCGATGGATGCCGAGGGGATGAACTACCCGTTGCACCTGGGGGTGACCGAAGCGGGTGAGGGGGAGGACGGGCGTATCCGTTCGGCCGTGGGTATCGGAGCCTTGCTGGCTGACGGGATTGGCGACACGATACGGGTCTCGCTGACTGAACCGCCCGAAAACGAAATTGCACCGGCACGGATATTGGCCGACTACTTTACGGGGCGCGAACTGCACCACTACATTCCGGTGGACGATGAACCGATACCTTATGACCCCTATGCGTACGCCCGTCGGACAACGACCCGTGTGGCGTGGCGCGGGATGGCGATAGGCGGCGATGCGGCTCCGATAGTGGTGGGCGACCGTTCGGCAGGAGCCGACTGCTCGCCCGACGACTTTACGGTTGTCACGCCTCATCAGGCCATGCGCGGGGTGGATGGCGGCGTGGGCTGGATTGTCTGCACGCTGGAGCACCTGACCTATGAATTCCTGGAGTGGCTCGAATCGCATCCCGAACGCATACTGGTGCTGGTCTCTGAAAATCTCCACTGGGTAGGTGAGATGCGGGCCTGTTTTGTGCAGCTGATGCGCCACGGACTGAAAAACCCGGTGGTGATGAGCCGCTGTTATGCCGAGCAGTCGCTCGAACGGCTGCAACTCTATGCGGCGGCCGATTTCGGAGCGCTGCTGATTGACGGTTTTGGCGACGGGATATGGATAGTGAACGAAGCTTACGAGACGGTCTACGATGAGGATGAACGGGGCAATCTGGTTCAGACGGAACGCGATGTGACGCCCGATTTCGATTTGACGGGGCTGTCGTTCTCGATATTGCAGGCGGCGCGGGCGCGCATTTCCAAAACGGAAATCATCTCCTGTCCGGGCTGCGGACGGACGCTGTTTGAGTTGCAGAGTGTGGCTCGTGCGGTGAAAGAGCGTTTTGGTGCTTATCCGGGGCTGAAAATTGCGGTGATGGGGTGCATTGTGAACGGCCCGGGTGAGATGGCCGATGCCGATTTCGGTTATGTGGGGTCGGGTGGCGGACGCGTAACGCTCTACAAGGGCAAGGAGGTGGTCGAGCGCAACATTCCGCAGGAGGAGGCTTTGGAACGGCTCGAACAGTTGATTCACGAACATCTGCGGAAATAATCGATTGAAAATCAATATATCCAACATGACAAAAGAAGAAATCCTTGAGTTGCTCAAAGGGGTGAAGCACCCCGAGCAGGATAAAGATATCGTGTCGCTCGGGATGGTCGAGCACCTGACGGTCGATGCGGAGAGCGGTGCAGTTCGTTTTACGCTGAAACTGACCAAACCGCGTGACCCCATGGCAGGCTCCATCCGTCGGGCTGTCGAAGCACTGTTGCAGGAGGCCACGGGGATGGCTCCGGTGATTGTGGTGGCCGAGCCGCTGCCGCCCGACTCCAAAGCGGCCAAACAGCAGACGATGCGCGAAAAAAGCCAGCTCCACGGGATTGGAGAGGTGATTGCCGTGGCTTCCGGCAAGGGCGGCGTGGGCAAAAGCACCGTGACGGCCAACCTGGCGGTGGCACTGGCCTCCGAAGGGTATCGCGTAGGGGTGCTCGATGCCGATATCTACGGGCCGTCGATGCCGAAAATGTTTGGCGTGGAGGATTATAAACCGGTGGCCGAAGTGGCCGAAGACGGCTCGGACCTCGAATACATCATGCCGGCTGAGGCATACGGGGTAAAGGTGATGTCTATCGGTTTCTTTATTTCGGGCAGCGATGCACTGGTGTGGCGGGGTCCGATGGCAACCAATGCGCTGCGTCAGTTGTTGCACCAGACGGCTTGGGGCGAACTGGACTACCTGCTTATCGACCTGCCGCCGGGAACGGGGGACCTCCACCTGACCATCGTCAGCGAACTGAAACTGTCGGGTGCAGTCATCGTAAGTACGCCGCAGGAAGTGGCGCTGCTCGATGTGGTGCGGGGTATTGCGATGTTCCGCAACGAGCATGTCCGGGTGCCGATTCGGGGCATTGTGGAGAATATGGCGTGGTTTACGCCGGCCGAATTGCCTAACAACAAGTATTATATTTTTGGGCCTGCGGGGGCTGAGGGGCGTGTGGCTGCTTTGGCCAAACAGGAAGGGGTGCCGTTGCTGGGGTCGATTCCGTTGGTGCAGGCGATTGCCGAAGGGGGTGATGCCGGACAACCCATTGCTTCGCGCGATTCGGTGACGGGCGAGGCGTTTCGGACGGTGGCGCGGGCGTTGGTGAAGGCGTAGATTTTTTCAGTTTTTAGCTCTGCACTCTCAGGGCTCCTGGTAATGTGTTAAGGGGACCGTGGCGGGGCAGGCGTAAAATGCGCGGGGGCGTATCTCCTCGATTGGAGATACGCCCCCGACGTGTAACAAGCAGGGCGATGGCTCAATGAGCCATCGCCCTGCGACAAATGATTGTGAAACCAGTAACGGTTCCTGTCGGCAACCTATTTGCGGATAGCTGCCACGCCGGGCAACTCTTTGCCTTCCATGTATTCGAGCAGTGCACCGCCACCGGTCGATACGTAGCTTACCTTAGCTGCCATACCGAACTTGTTGATGCAGGCTACCGAGTCGCCACCGCCAATGAGCGAGTAAGCTCCGTTGGCCGTAGCTTCTACAATGGCTTCGGCAATCGCCTTCGAACCATTGGCAAAGGTGTCGAATTCGAATACCCCTACCGGGCCGTTCCACAGAATGGTTTTCGATTCTTTGATAACTTTCTGGAATTTTTCAGCGGTTTTGGGTCCGATGTCCATCCCTTCCCACCCTTCGGGAATATCGTTCGAGGGGCAGATTTTGGTGTTGGCCTCGTTGCTGAAGGCATCACCGCATTTGGCATCTTCGGCCAGTACGAGGTTTACACCCAGTTTTTTCGCCTTTTCGATGATGGCAAGCGCCGTGTCGAACTGGTCTTTTTCGCAGATGGAGTTCCCTACCTTACCGCCCAGAGCAGCCATAAAGGTGTAGGTCATCCCGCCCCCGAGAATCAGGTTGTCCACCTTTTCCATCAGGGATTCAATGATGGTGATTTTGGTCGATACTTTCGAACCGCCGAGAATAGCGGTGAAGGGTTTTTTCGGAGCCTGCAGCACGCTGTCGATGGCTTTGAGTTCGCCTTCCATGATATAACCGAACATTTTGTCCGTGGGGAAGTATTCGGCAATCAGGGCCGTCGAGGCGTGTGCACGGTGAGCGGTCCCGAAGGCGTCGTTGATGTAGCAGTCGGCATACGAAGCGAGTTTTTTGGTAAACTCTTTCTGCGACTCTTTTACTTTGGCTTTGGCGGCTTTCTTTTCTTCGTCGGTAGCGTCTTCCTTAAGCCCGCGGGGTTTACCCTCTTCTTCGGCGTAGAAGCGGAGGTTTTCGAGCAGCAGGACGTTGCCGGGTTTCAGGGCAGCCGCTTTCTGAGCCGCTTCATCCCCCATGCAGTCGCCAGCGAAGTCGATTTTCTGTCCGAGGAGTTTTTCGACGGTGGGGATGATGTGTTTGAGCGAGAATTTGTCTTCGGCTCCTTTGGGTCGCCCGAGGTGCGACATGAGGATAACCGAGCCACCGCCGGCGAGTACTTTCTTAATCGTGGGGATAGCGGCCCGGATACGGGTGTCGTCCGTTACGTTGAAGTCGGCATCCAGGGGCACGTTGAAGTCCACACGGATGATGGCGCGTTTACCCGCGAAGTTGTAGGTGTCGATTGATTGCTGCATGATGTTTATAGCATTGAATGAGTATCTGGTAATGGATTGAGTGAATCGAGGGCAGGTTTGTTAGTTGATTCACAGTGACAAAGATAGCGATATTTTCGGATATTACTAAAATATTTTTGATACGGGAAAAGCGGGTCGGAGGGTGGGAGGAGTTGGTGGTGCGGTCGGTCGAAAGGCTTTGGGCGGAAAGAAAGCTGTCAATGGCCTGAAATTTTGAGGACAGTGACCGTGCGGGAACAAAACATTTGTTATCTTTGTCCTACCGGGGTGCTCCCGGCAAGACATATTGATGAAAGTGTTTAGCTTTTATCCTGAATCGGAAATCTGGAAAATTTCATCGGCATCAGGGATAGGCGGTAACACTCATTCCTTGTATACGTATGCCCCTCTCCGGGGTGTGCTCTATACCAGGTGTGGGGTATTGTTTATTTGATGCCAAGGCAGTCCAGAGCCACCGATTCGATAAACTAACGACTCCACTCTTGAACCGAAATCTGAAATTTATTATTCTGATAATCAGTAATGCCATAACGGGAATTTTATGTATTGGTAC
>NBJMC04203__coassemble_278_pt1 | contig 36506 bp, 26 predicted proteins | sample NBJMC04203__metabat2_high_PE_019 | metagenome-assembled genome bin NBJMC04203 | reverse complement strand
CTATGAAAAAACTTTTCCAATTCGCATGCGTAGCAGCTATCGCTGCCGGTTTCGCTGCTTGTGGCAACAGCGCCGCTACCTCTGAAAACGCAGACTCTACGGCAGTCGTAGAAATGACCGTTGTAGACAGCGCAGCTGTGGATACTACTGCTGCTTGCGACACGGTAGCTTGCGATTCTGCTGCTGTAGTAAAATAGTGCGCGCTGCCGATAAGGGCAGCAGTCTCTGTTTTGCTTCGCAGGAATTAGCGAACGCAAAAGGAGTGGCCTTCGGGAGAATTTCCCGAAGGCCACTCCTTTTGTATGCAGGATGGTTGTTTGGCGTATGGCTGCTTTCGCAGTGCCGGTGGCATGCGATACAGAGCAGCGGAGAGATTCCCAGACAAAAGGTTATGGTGGCGCGCGCTTATTCAGAGCGCGTTCCCTGCCAGGCTGCGAAAAAATCGGCAAAAACAGAAAAAATAATGGCTTCCCTATAGAAAATCACAAAAAACTCCGTTCTCTGTGGTGAATACAGGAAATACGTATGTGCATCGAGACGGCTATCCCTCCATTTGATTACCCGCACGGTACTCCTTGGGAGAGATGCCCTCATGCCGTTTGAAATAACGACCCAAATAGGACTGGTCCGGGAAGTGCAGACGGTCGGATATCTCCTGAATGCTCAATTCGGTGGATTGAAGCAAGACCTTTATCTCGAGTATCGCAAAACGGTCGATGATGACTTTGGCCGCAGCACCGCTGACGTGACGGCAGATGCCGGTCAGATACTTCGTCGAAATGCAAAGCTTGTCGGCATAAAACGTCACCTCGCGTTCGCGTGCGGCATGCTCGTGAACCAACGTCATGAACTTCTTGAACAGCTCGTCCTGACGATTGCTTCCCTCAATCTGCTGGCGACCGAAAAAACGATACGACTTGTCGTATATCTCCAGCAGACAGCATCGCAACAGATTCTTGGCAATCAGTGTCCGATAACGATTGCGTTTGTCGGCATAGACCGCCTCCAGTGCATGCAAAAGACCTTCGGCCATGGTGTTGGGGTGGTCGGGACGGGCGTAGCACGGATGCTCCTTCAGAAAACCGAAGTAACCCGGCTCCATCCGGAAAGAGGCCTCGTGAAACATGTTCAGAGGAAAACTGAACAGGCTGATTGTAAAGTCCTCGTCCAGGCTCTTGATGCGGAAAATCGAACCCGGAAGCAGCAGAACCTCGGTGCCGGGAGTCAGGGTGTAATCCTTCAGGTCGATGGTGACACTGGCCTGGCCGCGCCGGCAGATGAAAAATACACCCCCTTCCAGCTTCCACAAACGGTTGGTGGTTTGGGTCAGGGGATAGGTGCCCGCAATAAACGATTTTTGTAACAAAACCCGTTCCGTTGTGTTGTGTGCCATATCCCTACTGCGTATTATACCGCAAAATTAATGATTTACAGTAAATTCCCAAGAACGCTTTGTTCCGATTATGAACAAAACTGTGTGCACCCTGAATAGTTTTCAAATGCCGAAAGACCCTATCTTTGCTCTCTCCTGTTTTTGACTGAGAAAATTAATATAAATCCATAACCATGACAAACATGCTAAGCAAAATGAAGCAGACGGCTTGGGTGGTCGTTTGTGCTGCGGCTCTGGCGAGCTGCAAAGAGGCTCCGACCGCACAAGTGGCCTCGGAATATGAGGTGATGACCCTGGCTCCGACAGACCGTACCCTCTCCAGCAACTACTCCGCTACCATCCGGGGACGACAGGATATCGACATCTATCCCCAGGTGAGCGGGACACTGACCAAACTGGCAGTCACCGAAGGCCAACACGTGAAGAAAGGACAAACGCTGTTTATCATTGACCAGGTGCCTTATCGGGCTGCTCTCAAAACGGCCGAAGCCAATACGGCTGCCGCCGAGGCTTCGCTTGCCACTGCAAAACTGACCTACGAAAGCAAACAGGAACTCTACAAACAAAACGTCGTCTCGGAATTCGACCTCAGTACCGCACGCAACTCCATGATGGCTGCCGAAGCACAACTCGCTCAGTGCAAAGCGCAAGAGGTCAATGCCCGCAACAACCTCTCTTACACGGTGGTGAAAAGCCCGTCGGATGGCGTGGTGGGAACGCTGCCCTACCGCGTGGGAGCGCTCGTCAGCTCGGCTATCCCCCAACCGCTGACCACCGTCTCGGACAACTCCAACATGTATGTCTACTTCTCGATGAACGAAAGCCAACTGCTGAACATGATTCGTCAGTACGGCTCCAAAGACGCGGCCCTCGAAAAAATGCCCGAAATCGAACTCACCCTCAGCGACCAGTCGACCTACCCCCACAAAGGGAAAATCGAAACCATCAGCGGGGTCATTGACCGCTCGACCGGTACGGTGAGTCTCAGAGCCGTCTTCCCCAACCAGGAAGGACTCCTGCACAGCGGCGGAACTGGTAATGTGGTGATTCCCGTCGAAAAATCGGACGTACTGGTGATTCCCCAGGGGGCTACGTTCGAAATCCAGGATAAACGCTTTGTCTACAAAGTGGTGGACGGTGTGGCCAAATCGTCGCCCGTGGTGGTGACCCGGGTGAACGGTGGACAGGAATTTATTGTGGATGAAGGGCTGACGGCCGGTGATGTGATTGTGACCGAAGGGGTAGGGCTGATGCGTGAAGGAACACCCATCACTCCCAAAAAGGCTCAAAACCAAACCCCTGCCGCTGACTCAACGGCTACCGTGGCCGCTGCTAACTAAACCGAGGAGGAACCATTCATGAATCTCAGACATTTTATTGAACGGCCCGTCTTCTCGGCCGTTATCTCGATTGCCATTGTCGTGGTCGGGATTATCGGGCTCTTCACCCTGCCCGTTGAGCAATACCCCGATATTGCGCCGCCTACCGTGCAGGTCAGCACAACCTACTTCGGGGCCAGTGCCGAAACCCTCCAAAAGAGTGTTATCGCTCCCCTCGAAGAGGCTATCAACGGGGTCGAAAACATGACCTACATGACCTCGACCGCTACCAATGCCGGCTCGGTCTCCATCTCGGTCTACTTCAAACAGGGTACCGACCCCGATATGGCGGCGGTCAATGTCCAGAACCGCGTCTCCAAAGCCACTGGTCAGCTGCCGGCCGAGGTGACGCAGGTCGGGGTGACCACCTCCAAACGACAAACCAGTATCCTGCAGATGTTCTCGCTCTACAGCCCCGATGACTCGTACGACGAAACATTCCTTGCAAACTACATCAGCATCAACCTCAAACCCGAAATCCTCCGTATCACCGGGGTCGGCGACATGAACATCATGGGGGGGGACTACAGTATGCGTGTCTGGATGAAACCCGACATCATGGCGCAGTACAACCTGATTCCCTCCGACATTACGGCCGTACTGGCGGAACAAAACATCGAATCGGCTACCGGGTCGTTCGGTGAAAACTCCGATGAAACCTACCAGTACACCATGAAATACCGCGGGCGGTTGATTACCCCCGAAGAGTTCGGCGAAATCGTCATCCGCTCCACCGAAGACGGTGAGGTGCTCAAACTCAAAGACATTGCCGACGTTGAACTCGGGCAGGAAAGTTATGCCTATCACGGCTCACTCAACGGACATCCCGGGGTGTCGTGTATGATTTTCCAGACCGCAGGCTCCAACGCCACGGAGGTAAACCAACACATCGACGAATTCCTGGCCGAAGCCGCCAAAAGCCTCCCCAAAGGCGTCGCACTGACCCAAATCATGAGTGCCAACGACTTCCTCTTCGCCTCCATTCACGAGGTGATTAAAACCCTCTTCGAAGCCGTTATCCTCGTGATTCTCGTGGTGTATGTCTTCCTGCAGGACCTCCGCTCAACACTCGTACCTCTGGTCGGTATTATCGTCTCGCTTATCGGTACTTTCGCCTTTATGTCGATTGCCGGCTTCAGTATCAACCTGATTACCCTCTTCGCCCTGGTGCTCGTCATCGGGACCGTCGTGGACGACTCCATTATCGTGGTCGAAGCCGTTCAGGCGCGCTTCGACGTCGGTTACCGCTCGTCATACATGGCAACCATTGACGCCATGAAAGGGATTAGCAGCGCCGTTATCACCTCGTCGCTCGTCTTTATGGCGGTGTTCATTCCGGTGTCGTTCATGGGCGGTACCTCCGGGACATTCTATACCCAGTTCGGGCTTACCATGGCTGTCGCTGTCGGTATCTCGGCACTCAACGCCTTGACCCTCAGCCCCGCACTCTGCGCCATCCTCCTCAAACCCTACATGAACGAAGACGGTACGCAGAAAAACAACTTCGCGGCCAAATTCCGCAAAGCCTTTAATGCAGCCTTCGGGGCACTGAGCGAAAAATACAAGAAAATCGTCCTCCTCTTCGTCAAAAACCGCTGGCTCACCTGGGCTCTGCTGGCCTGCTCCATCGTCCTGCTCGTCTTCCTGATGCGCAGTACCAAAACCAGTCTGGTCCCTGAAGAGGACCAAGGGGTGCTCTTCGTGAGTGTCAGCACGGCGGCCGGGAACTCCCTCCAGACCACGGACGACATCATGAACCGAATTGAAAAACGGCTCGAAGGAATCCCCCAGGTGCTCTACCTCCAGAAAGTATCCGGCTACGGTATGCTCTCGGGCCAGGGGAGCGCATTCGGGATGTTTATCCTCAAACTCAAGCCCTGGGACGAACGACCCGAAAAATCCGATAATGTGCAGTCCGTTATTGCTCAAATCTACGGACGCACGGCGGATATCAAGGATGCCCAAATCTTTGCCATGGCGCCGGGGATGATTCCCGGTTACGGGATGGGTAACTCGCTCGACATCCAGATGCAGGACAAAACGGGCGGAGACGTCAATACCTTCTTCGCCAATGTCCAGACCTATCTGGCTGCCCTCAACCAACGACCTGAAATTGCACGGGCATACTCCACCTTCGACGTGCGCTACCCGCAGTGGATGGTGGACATCGATGCCGCCAAGTGCAAACGGGCCGGAATCTCTCCCAGCGAAGTGCTCAGCACCCTCTCGGGATACTACGGCGGTCAGTACGTCTCGAACTTCAACCGCTTCTCGAAGGTGTACCGCGTGATGATTCAGGCCGACCCCAAATACCGTCTCGACGAAGAGTCGCTCAATAATACCTTTGTGCGCCTCTCGAGCGGTGAAATGGCACCCCTCAGCCAGTTCATCACCCTCACACGTACCTACGGTACCGAAACCCTCAGCCGATTCAACATGTACAACTCCATCTCGGTGAGCGCCATGCCGGCCGAAGGGTATAGTACCGGGGACGCTATCCGTGCCGTGGAAGAAACGGCCGAAACCGCACTCCCCATCGGCTTCGGATACGACTTCGGCGGGATTACCCGTGAAGAGAGCCAGCAGAGCGGTACAACCGTCATTATCTTCGGTATCTGCTTCCTGATGATTTACCTCATCCTCTGCGCCCTCTACGAAAGCTTCGTGATTCCCTTCGCGGTGCTGCTGGCTGTCCCCTGCGGTCTTATGGGGACCTTCCTCTTCGCCAAAATGATGGGACTCGAAAACAATATCTACCTCCAGGTAGGGCTTATCATGCTTATCGGGCTGCTGGCCAAAACGGCTATCCTCCTGACCGAGTACGCTACCGAACGACGTCATGCCGGCATGAGCCTCACTGCGGCTGCTGTCAGTGCCGCCAAAGCCCGTCTGCGGCCTATCCTGATGACCGTCCTCACCATGATTGTCGGCCTCTTCCCCCTGATGGTGGCCAGTGGAGTCGGCGCTAACGGGAACCGTTCGCTCGGTTCCGGGGTTATCGGCGGTATGTTTATCGGTACGCTGGCACTCCTCTTTATCGTGCCGTCGCTCTTCATCGCCTTCCAATGGCTCCAGGAGAAAATCAAACCCCTCCAAACCGAACCTACCGAAGACTGGGAAATCCAGGAAGAGATGAAACAAACCCAAAAAGAGCTCGACGAAGCCGGTATCAAGTAGAGTAAGGTCGTTCTCAAATCCATGAAATATCGAAATATGAAGAAAATAATTCTGATGTCGGCAGCTGCAATCACCCTGAGCAGCTGCGGCATCTACAAAAAATATCAACCCGCCACGACGGTTCCCGATAACCTTTACGGTGAGGAACTCTCGGCGGGGACCGATACGACCAACTTCGGGAACATGTCCTGGAAAGAGGTCTTTACGGACCCCTGTCTCCAGACCCTGATTGACTCGGCGCTGGTGCGAAACACCGACATGCAGACGGCATACCTCAAGGTCCAGGAGGCCGAAGCGGCACTGATGTCGGCACGGTTGTCCTATCTGCCCTCGTTCAACTTCACCCCGCAGGGGACACTCAGCAGCTTTGACGGAGCCAAGGCCTCGAAAACCTACTCCATCCCGGTGGCCGCCAGCTGGGAAATCGACATCTTCGGCAAACTGACCAATGCCAAACGCCAGGCCAAAGCCGGCTATGAGCAGACGAAAGAGTATGCTCAGGCCGTGAAGACGCAGCTGGTGGCGGGTGTGGCAAATACCTACTACACGCTCCTGATGCTCGATGCCCAGTATGCCATTGCCGTGGAAACGGAACAGGCCTGGAAAGAGAGTGTCGATGTGACGCGGGCCATGAAAGAGGCCGGGATGGTGACCGAAGCGGCGCTGGCACAAACCGAAGCGACCTACTTCAGCATTCGCACCACGGTGCTCGACCTGCGCGAACAAATCAATACCACACAGAATACGTTGTGTCTGCTGTTGGCCGATGTCCCGCACGAAATCAAACGCGGCACCCTCGAAGGACAGCAAATGCCTGAAAACTTCTCGGTGGGTATCCCGCTGCAGATGCTCTCGAACCGTCCCGATGTGCGGAGTGCCGAAATGAGCCTGGCGCAGGCATTCTACGGCACGAATGCGGCACGGGCGGCCTTCTATCCGACCATCACCCTCAGCGGCAGCGGCGGATGGACAAACAGCGCCGGTGCGATGATTGTCAATCCCGGGAAATTCCTCTTCTCGGCAGTAGCATCGCTCACGCAACCGCTCTTCAATCGGGCTGCGAATATTGCCCAACTGCGCATTGCCAAAGCACAACAGGAAGAGGCTCAGCTGGCCTTCCAACAAACACTGCTCAATGCCGGGGTGGAGGTGAACGAGGCGCTCGAACAGTACCAGACGGCTCGCGAAAAAGCCGAGTTCTATACCCAACAGGTGGCTTCGCTTCAGACGGCGGCCTCCAGTACGCAACTGCTGATGAAACACGGCAGCACCACCTATCTCGAGGTCCTCACGGCGCAGCAAACCCTGCTCAACGCCCAACTGACCCAAGTGGCCAACCGTGTGGCGGAAATTCAGAGCGTCATCACGCTTTACCAGGCATTGGGTGGTGGCCGAATGTAGTACACGCCACCGTTCCGAACGCAGCGCTTCGGAACAGGTGCGCCAACAGGTGGTGGACTACGTGCGGCACGAGATATGCCGTTATGGGATTCATCGCCTGACCATGGATGGCATTGCTCGCGGGATGAGGGTCTCCAAAAGGACCCTCTACCAGCTCTTCCCGCAGAAAACCTCCCTGATTCGGCTCTCGCTCGACGAAATTGCACGGGAAGCACGCCAAAGCGTAGCGGTTGAACCGCCACCGTCGGCCGAAAAGGCCATGCAACGCCTTTTCGAACTCCTCGATGCCTATGTCTCGCTGCTGCATACCTACGGTAGTGTGCTGCTGACCGATATGGCTCCCGATGCCGACTACGAACCCTTTATCGAAAGTGAAAAGGACTTCTGGTATCGCCATATCGTGGAGGCGCTGGAACAGTGCCATGCCTACGGGTGGCTGCTGAAAGAGCCTACCCCTCAGGTGATTGCGGACAACCTGTTTCACACGATTTTCGAACAGTGTCGGCAGGGGGTGGATTTCGGCGAACAACAGTTGATGTGTCGTGTGGTGTTGCGGGGATTTTTTCGGAGGGAGAAGATTGGATACATCGACGAGTTGCTGGCAGTCGATACGGAGCGCGGAATAGCGTAGTCTGTAGTTCTTTTTTATCGGCGGTCTGTTATTTTCCGTCTGAATAAACAGGGGGGCGCTTCAGGAAATCCTGAAGCGCCCCCCTTGTTTAGCTATTCAGCAGGCAGTGGTTCTATTCCATCGCCGGAAGTTTGCAGCCGATGCGCTCGAACGGTATCGGCGTGAAATGCTCTATCATGCGGTAAATGGCCGCATCGGGCACAAAGCCCTTCAGCGGTTGCTCGGCATTGACAAATCCCGGGTCGGCAATGGTCACCCAGTTGTCGCTCCAGTCGGCCCAGGCTGTCGCTCCGTTCAGAATCCTGTCCACACGCCAAAACAGATTGCCCGCAATCACATTGCCCCGCGGCACACGCGGCGTCCCCTCCCAATATTTGGCCAGACGCGGGTAGGCCGTCGCATAAGGAGCTTCCGTGTATCGCACCGTCTGCAGCCGACGGTCCACAATACCCCCCTTGTCAAGCATACTCCGTCCCCAGCCCTCCATCCGATTGTCGATGTGGATGGCCATCGGCAGGTCGAGGAACAGGTTGTTGCGGTAGATGTTGTCGTGTCCGCCGCCAATCAGTACGGGAATGGTCCCGGCGCGGAAATAGACACACCCGAACACCTCCATGCCGCAGGCCCCGTCGTCGTGGTAGGTGGCCGAGACGCGGTGAGCCGACGAAAAGTCATGGAAATAGCAGTATTGTACCCGATTGCCCTGCTCCGAAGGGTCGCGGCCGTAGTAAAACGCCCCCTGGTCGTCCACCTCCTGGCACACATGGTGGATGTCGCAGTACTCGACCGTGTGGTCATTGCCATGGAGCAGAATGGCCATGCTCGGCGCATCGAAAATCTCGCAGTTCGAGATGCGGTTGCCTACCCCCTCTATCCATATGCCGGGACGATAGGACTTTTCGAGGCGGTTGAAGGCATGGATACGGCAATTCTCCACGTAGTTGCCTGCCGGCGTGAGTGTCTTGCGGTCGCCGCCGCTCAGATTGACCCCTCCGGCTCCTACCTGATAGATGTAGCAGTTGCTCACCCCGTTGCCTGACCCGGCCGACCGATTGAACAGCACATCGTTATAAGTGCGGTTTTGGAGTGTGCCGACAAGAGCCGGCACCCCTTCGGGCGTATCCGTGCTGCCGGCATCCTCCTGGTTCGACCCCAGGTCGCCGCGGCCGATGCAGACCCCCACATACCCCAAATTCCGAATCGTGCAGCTGTCTACCCGCACCGAGTCTGACTGTTCGATATAGACCCCCATTCCGCGCGAGTATTCGAGGGTAACGCCACGCAGGGTGACGTTGCGGCACTGCGAAAACTGAAACAGAGGACTCTCGAGCGTGGAGATGTAAATCTCTCGCGGGGTGTTGTCCGTCGGGGGCAGCAGGTATATCTTCCCGTTCAGGCTGTCCAGCACATATTCGCCCGGGAGGTCAATCTCTTCAACCAGGTTCAGGGCATACCACTCGCGCCACGGTGCGCCGCTCATAAAGCCGTAGAGGGTGGGCATGGCGGCCGTGATGGTGTGTTGAAGGGTGTCGATGCTGCGGACGGGTATCATGTCGTCGGCATAACCGTGGGCAAAATAGCCTCCTATCCACATTCCGTCGGTCGATTTCCAACGGCTCGGGCGGTCGCCGGCATACTCAAAAACAGGGTCGCCGATGCCGGATTTGTTCTCCCGCGGGATGTCGCCCGTGCAGTGCACTTTCCCGATGGGTACCATGCTGTCGTTGGGCCAGCGGGCGATGGTGAGCGGGGTCCCGTCAATAAAGAGTTCGCTCCAGCCGGGCAGGGAGGCGCGGCCGAAGCCTTTGGCGGTGATGCCGCTGAGGGGAATCCCCAGGGCACGGGTGTCTATCTCGCGCACGCGGTCCCCAACCCCCTCCTGCAACCGTGCCCGCACCGCGGCATCCCGCACAGGACGCAACTGCCGCGGCGAAACCCGATACGAACCGGTCACCGAGACCGCCTCCTCTCCGTAGGCCGCTATGGTCAGGTTCTGAAGACCCTTGACATCAATGGATTGGGTGACCGTATACTGCCCGCCACGCAACAGGATGTGTTTCGTCTCCTGAGGATAACGAGCCGCCTCCTCCAGAGCGCGGTCAATGGTTTGGAACGGTCGTTGCAGAGTGCCGTCAGCACGGTCGCTCCCCCGGGGAGAGACCACCCAGTTTTTCTGAGCCTCGGCACTCAAGGACCACAAGGCGCTCATCAGAGCCAGGCTGCTTAAAAGAAATCGATTCATAAGGTTTGGTGAGTTTGGGTTTTGTCGGGACATTCCCCGTGTTTTTGCAGCCCTAAGTTATAAAATATGGATGAAAAGAGATAGGGGCCGGCAAGAAATGTTGGGCGTTCTCGAAAAACGTCAGATACCGTCCTCAGTCAGGCCTCCGACGGCTGAAAGCCGTCCGGTGCTTGACTGACGGGTTCTCTCAAACCCGATATTTCTCAGACATGCTCGGATGGAGTGCCCGGCAGCTCCCGACTGCGCAAGCAGTCGTCAGCCCGCAGCCGCCCGGAAGCGGAGGGCTGAAAGAGTCCCGTCACAACGTGCCTCTTTACATCCTCCGCCGGCTGCGTGAGGAGAGTTTCTGACGAAACCGTAACGGTGCTCCACTTCGGTGTTCCGCCTACTCCGTCTCCCCGCCAGAGCTGCTCTCCTGCTCGATATACAGGCGATAGTAATCGCAGTGACCCGCAAACTCACGCTCAACGGAGCTGTTGCCACGGACCGATTGAAGTGCTTTGAGATGGTCGGCCTGAGGAGCAGAAGCCTGCAAATGGACTACAAAAGTCTCACCGTCGGTTTGCGTACCGAACAGCGGACGGTCACCCAGGGTTGCCAGAGCCAGGTGGCAGTAGGTCTGTACCTCGGTGTCATGTGTCGCGGAGAGCAGCTTCTGGAATATCTCCGTACTTCGCTGCAAGGCCTGTTGCTGTACCTCCGTGGCATCGAACGTGTCGCTGTATACCATCCCGTCACTGTAACGAGTCAGCGCCCAGCAGGCATGGTGCGAATTGTAGAGCCCCATGGCATAACGGATGGTGGCCTCGGCCCGTCGCTTGGCATCGGAACTGTGCATCTGCTTCTGCCACGAGCACATCTGACGGGCAAACGACAGCTTGTAATTCCATCGACTGTTCACGGGTTGCTGACGACAGCGCCACGCATCCGCAAACGGGTCGTACTGCATATAGGGTGCCGTGTTGAGACGACCCTGATAGGCCGGAGAAACTTTGGCCAGGTAGCGCACGGCCTGAGGATAGTCGAAAGCACGCAGGAAACGGGTTCCGATAATGTCGTTCAGGTAGTCGGCGTCCCGGTAGCCGCGCGAACGGAAGAAACGCTCCAGCGAAGAGGCCGTACGACCGCCGCTCATCACCGCACCATACTCCACCAGTGTCTTGGTCGAAATCGTATCCATCAGCTGGAAATAGGCATTCGAGAAATCATAATAGTTGTCCGTACGCTCCTCTACCGAGTAAGCATCCTCCGATAAGGCGGCCTGTCGGTCCGCGCCAAACCATTCTGCTCCTCTTTTTTTGCGCAATCCCATCAACTCATAAATGCGGTTGTCGGCATAGTTGGCTGCCAACAGCGCCAGCACGGGACGACCCTGCTCCAGACTGCGCGGAACAACGACCCCGAGAAGCGTCTTCCGAAGCATGTCGTTCGGGTAGAGAAACGTCTGGTTGATGCGGGTATTCCAAAAGAGGTCGGACGGATTGACTCCGTTCTTCAGTGCGGCCTGTATGCGCTGCTCCATCCAGCGTAACTGGCTCTGGAGACGTTGCTGGTAGGCGCTGTTGTAGGCAGGAGTCGTGACGGCATCCAGATAAATGTCCAAAAACCGAATGCTCTCCTTCACCAGGGCCGACCCTTTCATTTGGGCAGCCTGCTGATTCTGCTGTTTGGCCGTGTAAGGGTCGTTCAGTAACACGGACATATAGGCCGCGGCATACTGCCAGGCGGCAGGCTCGGCCACCTTGCGTTCGGCCGCAGCCCGAAGCGCCAGGGTCCGCAACCGCTCACACTGTGCCTGTGCTTTGGGCTCCAGCGCATCGCGATACTCCAAAGTCGACTCCCAGGCCGTGATGTTTTTTTGCAGCTGACGGGTGAGCTCCGCCGCCTGAGGATAGTAGTCGTAGATGCACTCCATGCGTGCCGCCACATCGTTCTTCGGATAGCGGTCGCTCAGACACCACGCCACGTGCTCGATATCGTCACACTCGGCATAGAGAGCCACCGCACGGTCAGTCTCCCGCATCCGAAACAGGGCCCCTGCCGCATAACGGCCCGTCATGTGGCGAATGATGGTCTGGGGCATGGAAACCTTGATGTTGTTCCAGAGCGTGACGCACTCCTCGTAACGCCCCATGGAAAAGAGAGCCCGCATGGCCTGCAACTGGTAACGGTCCTCAAAACGGGTCTTGCGGGGTGCCATCGCCGCCCGGTAGATGCTGTCCAGCGAACCGTGCAGTTCGTCGCTGCTGTCGGGATAGTACCACGGGTCCTGCATCGCGGTGCGGATGGCTTCGCACTCCTTGGCCAGTATCAGCAGGTCGATGGCGTCGGTATCCCGGTGTCGGACAAGCCAGTCGGCAAACGGATTGGTGTCGGCGAGAGCCTTTCCTCCGGCCGCGGCACGCGACCGCAGAGCCTGCATCTGCTCCACGGAGTAGTGCAGCACAACCGAGGCAATGGAGTCCAACGGAATGGACAACGAGGTCTGCCGCTGCCACAACTCGCAGTTGTAGTCATTGACGTTTTTGAGCCGTCGGTTCCAACGCTCTCCCGTTATCGTAGGGTCGTCGCCGAAGGGCCTCAGACGGAACATCAGGTATGCTTTGGGGTAGTATCGCGGTCCGATACAGGCCGAGACCGTGCCGCAGCCTGCCACACACAGCAGGCTAACGAGCAGAATAGAGCGAATCGATTTCATCGGAGGAGTATTTTTTCAGGTTGTTTTGGTCGAGGTGGTAAAGAATAACGGATGAGGAGTCGCGCGGAGCATATTTTTCCACGGCCTGCTGTACCTCCCGAATCGCTTCAAAAGAGGGCAGCTCGACGCGCACCACATCGCCCGGTTTGAGCTGCTTTTCCACAATGTAGTGTTCCGTGCGGACGCGGTAATTGTTCTCCTTCAACGGAGTGTATCGGTCGGGGTCGCTGCAGTCGGTCTCCCGAATGAGGGCCTTGAACTTCCCGTCCCGAAACCACACCGACCATCCGAACACGGGATACGCATAGTCCAACGGCAGGGAATAGTCGGCCAGGCGCGGGAGATAGGGCAGCATGTCGTTCGGGTCGAGAATCGAGTTGTAGACATCGGGTTGTGTGATGCTGCCCGAGTTGTAGCACATCAGCACCCCGCAATCGACCGGAGGTGTCGGCCGTGCCAGCTGCCACAGCCGAATGGTGGACGAAAGAGCGATGCCCTGTTTCCGCAGTTGCGACCGCATCTGCCGTAACAGGGCAAAGTAATCGGCCTCGGTTGAAGGGGTCCAGTCGCAGTCGATTTGTACCTGTTGTATGTTGCCAATTTTGTTGGCGGCAGCCATACGCCGAATACGCTCCACCATGGCATTCGCATAGGGGATGATTTTATCGACCTCTTTTATCTTGCGCAGGGCTTCGAGGGTGATGTAGACCGTCGGCACCACCTCCATCGTGGAGTCGGGCCGTTGGTGGAAGATGGCGGTGGCTATCGGTATCACTGGATAACCCTCCTCAACGGGTTGTTCGAAATTGATATCCACATCGAAAAAACGAATATAAAGCCGTTCCACCTGGTGTTTGCGGAGAAAATCCCACTCTTCGGGGGTCGGGTCGAAGACCGTTTTCCAATGGTAGAGGGCATGGGCCGGACGGGGAACGAAGGTCGAAGAGTCCGCCGGAGCCAGCGTGTCGGTTGCGGCACGTGCGGTGTCGGACTGCGAGGCGGACGAACCGCAGCCTACCAACAGCCACAACGCAAACAAACAACAGAGATGTTTCATGACGATGGGAGTTAAGGGGGTTATGCAGAACAAAGAGAATAATAAATCCCGACCCAGCCGCACCCAGCGAGTGCGGTTGTATCAACTGCCCGTTTCGGGGTATGAAATGATGTGTGAGGTGTGATTATCTACCTCGCCAGACGATATAGCTGGTTGTCGGTGGGAGGCCGGGGTCTTCGACGCCGAATTCATGCCGCACCCCTCTGTTATCCACAGCCCAACCGTAGGCGGTGCTGCCCACCAGATAGATGGCATCCGAAAAACCAAGGTCGGCCAGCGCCTCGGCAAAGTCGTGGAACGACTCTGCCGAGCGGCTCTCAACCATTACTGTCCTGCCGTTTCGCTGACCAATGGCGCGGCGAATGGCTTTGCCTTTGGGTTTGTTGTCGATGGGGCGCCCTTTGTCCACCAGCGGATATTGGCGGAAGAAGTACCCTTTCTGCCGTACCGCATCGTTGAACAGCGGCGTGTCGGGGCTGACACCAATCTCAATCCGGTCGCCCAAAATCGCACAATACCCCTTTTTGGAGAGTGCCCGTGCCATAATCTCGCCCCGATAGACAAAAGCTCCGATAATCTCACCGTTGCCGCCGATGTCGGCTGCCTGAGCCACAAAAACAATCGTTGAATCCAGCTTGTCGGGCAGCCCCAACGCCAGGCTGGGGCGGGCGTGATGAGGGGTATAAAGGTATAGCGGCACGTCGTTCACCGTCTCCTCGGTAATGGTCACATAGGCCGCACTGTCCGCCGTACGCCCGTCGGTGGCAGTTTGTGCCGCTGCCTGTCGGTTCGCGGCCTCCTGCTGCAGCTCGAGCACCGTCGTATAGTCGTACTCCTCAGCCTCCCCCTCCGAACGTCCCATGAAGTAGCTCGCTACGGCTATCCCTAACGCGATGACTACCCCCGCCGCGGTTATCATCCACCAACGAAAACGCTGGCCCGGCGCCTCTGAAACCCTCTTCCCGTCGCTGTTCCCGATAACGCGGATTTCGTCATCCTGTATCTCTTTTTCCGATTTCATGTCATTGGCCCTCCTTCTCCATCAACTCCTTGAGCTGCTTCAACGCCTCACGCGAGGCGGAAACCGTGAAGTTCACGCTGCGGCAGTCCGACAAGGTGAGCCGCTGCTTCGGAATGTTGATGTAATAGATGTAGCTTCGATTGATAATCAGGCATTTCCCGATGCGGATAAAACAGTTCCCGACGGAACCCAACTGGTCGGCAATCATCCGTTCGATTTGACCGAGCTGGAAGGTGAGCAGCCGCGTCTCGCCGTCGGCTTGAATCAGGGTCGAATAGTTCCCGTCCGACGAAATATAGACCACACGGTCCGGTGCTATCCGAACCAGGTCGTTTGCGGTGGCTATGATTAGATGTTTATCCATTGGGGGTTGCTCTCTGCAAGCAAAGATAACGGGAATGTATCGGAATGAGAAGGGTTTTGACGGCAGAATGTATGAATTGTCGGCTGGTGTGTATGAAATGCAGGGCAGCACGCGGTTTAGGGGATGAATCAAGGCATCTTTGCACGCGATATGCTCTATGACACGCCAATCAAAAGGAGAGGTAGGGGCGGAGTACCTCGATGCTCCAGGCGTAGTTGAGGTTGGCCTGTGAGCCGTCGTAAAACGTCCCGGAAGTAATGCCAACCGCCTCGCCATATTCGTTAATCAGGGCCCCTCCGCTGCTGCCATGGTCAATCAAGACGCTGATTTGCATCAGACAGTCGTCCCGCCACTGCGACACCTCACCCGACGAAAAGGTATTCTCCAACCCTCGCGGGCTGCCGATGGCATACACCCGTTCGCCGATTTTCGGTTTCTGCTGAGCCAACGGAAGGTAGCAGCGGCTCGCATAACCCACGCGGAAAAGAATGAAATCCTGTTCGGCACTGCGGGCAATAATCTCGGTCACCGGGAAAGTCTGTTGCTGGCCGACCAGTTTGATGCGTGTATCCTGCAGGGTACCGTGAAAGACATGCTCGTTGCTCACGGCCAGCCCGCTGTTGTCAATAAAAAAGCCAGACCCCTGATACGCTGCCGTTCCGTCCGTCGAGTACACGACAAACACCGCCTGGTTGTAGCGTTGGAACACCTCATGCCCCTGCAACCGGGTACGGGAGGAGGAGACGGCCGGTTCGGTCTGTATGGTTGCCGTGCGTGTGGCCGTCGGAGTGCGGGGCGGGGCAACCTGTGCCGGTGCGGCAGAACGTATGCTGCGCGACGTGCGCACCTTACCCGAACGGTGGGCGCAACTGACCAGCAACAGAGCGGCCAAAAGAAGCCCGCAGCTCCAGCGGCGGTTAGTGGAAGTCATGGTCTTTCTCGGGGATAATGTTTTTGGGCAGCAGGTATATCAGAAAACGTTGGTTCTTGGCCTCGTCACCCTGTTCCCGCCAGGCCCCGGTCTCAATGGTATTGTCGCCGCTGCCCGCAATCAGAATTTCGCAATTACGACCCAGCGGATTCCCCTCCAGAGGACTCTCCTCGGCCCAGTAGCGCAATAACCCTAACGCTCGCTCGTAGCTCAACTCATAATTGCGCAGATAACGGTCACGAGAGGCCTGACCTTCAATGATTAACAGGTATTGGGTCGTGTCGTTCTGTGCCAGAAACTGCTGAATGGCATGTCCGGCCTCCCGCAGTCTGCCCAGGCTCTCCGGGTCTTGCAGCCTGTCGATACGGCTCTCCCCGGTCGGGAACGACACGGCAATGTTCAGTACGTATTTTTTGTAGGCTGCCTCATAGCGAAAGTATTTCTTGTCCAGATTTTTGGTCGATTCGATGATTTGCTCAATCTCCCGCAGCCGGTTCCTTATCAGGTCGCGTTCGCGCTGGGTGATGCGGACCTGCTGGTACAGGAGCGCTATCATCAGCACAAACAGAACCAGCATGATGAAAAACAGGCTGGTCATCAGGTCGGAATAACTGGTCCAGAAATAGGAGCCTTTGGTGTTGTTTTCCATAAGGTGAATCAATATTTGCCGTCGTGGAGTCTTTCGGTACGGTTCCCCTCGTTAAGGCATGCCCGCAGCAGCCTCCCCAGGCGTGACTAACAGCAAAACCACATCCAAAACGATTTTCCCTGTCACAATCACTCCCACGGCTGCAAAGGCCCACTTCATCCATCGGGGCAGGACAAGGCGGGGAGCGACAGCCTCGACGGCTTTGGTCTGAGCCTGCTGCATGTGGTGCACCTGTTGTTGCAGGAACTGGGACTGTTGCTGCATCAATTGCTGCATGCCGCCCAACAGCTGATGATGGAGCTCGGCCTGCGAGTCGTGGATGGATTGCTGCAAACGGGTGAGGGCTTCGGGTATCCGACTGATGGCCTCGATGTGGTCTGCCAAGCGCGGCATCTGCTGCATCTGCTCGTTGAAAGCAACCATCATGCGGCGACTCGCCTCCTCAAAACTCTCGGCCTGAGCGCGTATCAACCGCTGAATGCCATCCACCTGGTCCACCACCATGGTCTGAATCTCCTGCAACTGCGTCTCGCTGTGCTTCTGTAACCCACCCAAAGCTTTTTGCAGCGTATCGTCAATATCGGCAGTGCTCTTGCTGATGGCGCCTTTGCGCTGGTTGATTTGGGTCAATTCGGCCTGGAAGAAATCACGTATCCACTGCAGGGTACTCACCTGCTCCTCTAAAAGGTGCAGCCGCTCGCTCTCCTTGTTAAACTGACTGTGGAACTGCAAAATGGCATCTGTATACCCCCGTACACTGCTCAGATAGGTGTTGAACTGCTCCAACTTTTCGGTGCTGGCCGACAACTCCTTGAGAACCTTTACGTTGGCCGTTGCCATTTTGTTGATGTCCATCTCCTTGATGGTCCGCACAATGTCGGCCTGAACCGCATACGCCTCGTTGATTTGTCCCAGTGTGCTGCCCAAATGGGCCGTGTTCTCCTGAAAGGTCGTGTTGAACGCGTTGAGGTTGTGAACCAGTTGAACCAGCGCTTTCGACGTATCCGTCGGCAGTGCCGGCAACAACTCGGCCTGCATCCATGCCAAAAAACGGTTCTTACCCTGCTCGGCCCGCTGCTTGGTATGTTTGTAGAGCAGTGACCCCATCAGGGTCAGCACAATCCCGCAAATGCTGGTCCCCATGGCAATGGCTATCCCCCCCAGCAGATTATCCACGTTGTGAACGGCTTCATCCATCTGAATGGAGGCTTCCGCAGTGGCGGGTTGTGAACTGAGGATGGTGTTGATGTCGAAGGTCGAAAGACCCACGATAACCCCCAGCATCGTGCCCCCAAGCCCGAAGACAATCGGTACGGGACTTTGGGCATTGATATCCTCCTCGATGGAGTTGAAGTGCCGGTCCACGGCATCCTTCAGCAACTGAAAGTCTATGACCGACCCGCGGTTGTTGGAGAGGTACTGGTTGATGGCGTGTTGTATCTCCTGATAGACGCGGTTGCCCTCACCCTCAATACCGCTAACCAGACCGTTGGCGTCCTTGAGGACCCGCCAGGAGTCGGCTCGACGAAAAATATTCCTCAGGGTGGCCATGCGGAACCAGTTGCGGACAAAAACCCACAACTGCAGAGCGCCTACGGCGGCAATAATCAAAAGTGTTTGTGCCTGTGTTGACATAGCGGCGTGTAAGAATAGGTTAGATGGATACGTGTATGCGAAGCGGTCGGTCGATTCTCCAGCACTCGCCCGAGCGAACCACGTGTCCGGGCTCGATAAGGGTGAATTGACGGGCCTGTCTGATGTCGCAGTTCCCGTCGTATTGGATGACTTCGCTGATTTCGGCAACGTAGGCCAGTTGTTTCAAGTCCACCAGTACGAATGTCCCCTCGTTTTCGGATTGGAAGGTCACTTTGAAGACGCTGGTGTTCTCGTACTTATTGGATACGGAGGTGAAATACTGTTGTACATTGCGGCCGAAGTAGGCCTCCCGGGAAACAGGAGGAGGGGTGGGTACCGGGGGCGTTTGCAACTCAGCCTGCGGTGGCGCTGTCGTTGAGAGAGTCTCCAGCTTGCTGTGTAAGGATTGTTGTTCGAGTTGCAACCTTCGAAGTTGCTCCTCTTGCAGCCGCAGTTTACCCTCTATCTGTTGTCGGCTCTCTTCCCATTTTCTCAGGGGAGCCTCTCTGGAATGTTCCAGTTTGCGCAGGCGTTGTTTCAGCGTGCGAATCTTGGAGAGACTGACAATGATGAGCAACAACAGCAAAAACAGTACGCAGGCAACGGCCGGTATAACCCAGGCTGCCAATGGCCGAGACGTGGCTCTTTCGGCAGATGGAGCGGGCGAAACGAGGGCTGTCGGTGCGATGGCAGTGGATGCGGAATCGGGCCGGACGGTCTCTGCTGCGGAGGTTTGGGGCTGTTCGGCGGTGGTGTCGGGGAGTGGGGTTGACGGACGCTCTTTTGCGTCGCCAGCACCCGTTCCGACCCACAACACCCACAACAACAGAAAACTGTGATATATGATTTTTTTCATGGCGTTCAGGGAATTATTCAGCGGATGGAGATAATGATTTGTCGATTTCCGTAGAAACAGCCTGCAGAACCCCCTTGATGGGATAGAAAAAGAGGGTTTCGTTGACGGTCTCGTTGTCGCCCGATTGCTGGCACAACTGTTCTAACCCTTTGGTGAGATAGGTCCGCAGGTCCTTTTTGCAGAGTGCCCTGGCGATGTCGATGGACTCGCGGCTGCATCCGAAAGCGTTATGGAATGAAAACTCGCTGTTGAAGGTGTCGAACGTTACGTCCAGGAAGTGTTCGACCGCCGCGATGGATTGCTCCATGTAGGCTGGGTTGTCCTTGATTTTCGCAAAGGTGTCATTCCGGTCAATCAACGCATCGCCCGAGCTCTTCAGAATAATGTTTTTTCCGTGAATGCTCTTGCTCTGTACATCGGCAGCAGCCAGAAGTCCCCCCTTGCAGGTAGACTCTTTGGGTTGCGCTTTGGCGTCGAGCCCGAGCAGCTCCAGACTCTCATTGGGACCGTACGTTTTGCCTGACACGGTTTGGAGTATCAGTTTCGTGTATTCCGCGAGGATATGCACGTCACCGGTCAAAATGGTGACCACTTTGCTCCCGTTTCCACTAAACGAGATGTGACGGGGCAGGGGAGTGTCGGTCACCCGAATGATTTGGGCAATGTGGTAGATAATCGCCGTGTAGAAGAGTACAAAGACAATCTTGAAGTGGGCATCTTGAGCCAGCAGCTCGTGGAAGTCGATTTCTTTCGGATTTAGTCTGGCGCGGAGTGTGGAGAGCTCTTTCAGCGAGAAGAGCAGTGAGGCCATATTGGCCGTATCCCGGTTGTCGCCATCGGCAAAGACTGACTGCATCTCCGGGTTTGCTTTCACTGCAACTTGTCTCAGTTTATTGCTGTAACGGTTGACAATCCCGTTGTAGAGCTGGGTGGTTGTGAAGGCATCGGAGAAGAGGGCATTCGAGGCGAATCGGAACGAAGTGACCTGCGTAATCTCCTGCCCGTTGGCAAAAGCGATGTCGGTCGTGCCGCCCCCGATATCGACATTGACAATCTCTTTGGCCGTGGCGTTCGTGTGGAAGTAATACTGAATCGGGGCCTCCGATTCGGTCATCTCCAGGGTCGAGGCTCGGTCGGTGAAATAGTGTTGGAAGGCACTGTCCCAAGCCTGGCGCATCCGTGAACGCTGGTGGGGGGTCATGCTGAGCGGATAGAACCACCGCACGGTACTTCCGGCCAAATTGCCGTTGTTCATCACCACCTTGTTGCGCAACATCAACATCAGGGTATCGATATAGGCCTCCATCATGCGGGTCTGTGCCGTATCTCCCCATTTGATGTTGTAATCGGTTTGGTCATACTCAGGCTTATGTAATTTGTTGTAGGTCATCGGAATGTTGCCCGTTGCCAACGGACGGTAGGCCTTGGTCCAGTCCATGGTTTTATCATGTGCCAATACAGTCCGCATGGGGAATCGAAAATCACCTTCTCCTACCGTGTCGGGCAGAAAATCCTGCTGAATACGTTCGCGAACCAGACTATCCGTAAATTCTAGAATTGAATTCCCCTCTCCGGTTATTTTTACAGCTATGCGGAAAAAATGGCTAATGGGCGAGTCTGTAGAGGAGTAATCGAAAGGCTGGCTTTCGGCTTTGCCATTCTTGCGGTACTCGATATGGGTATTGGTAGTCCCGAGGTCGACGGCAAAATCATACGAATCGATGGACTGTTGTTGGCGGAAACGGGGCAGAATCACCCCCGTGGCCAGCGTGTGGGGCAGACGAACCTGTATATATTCAAAATTCTGTTTTTCGAGAGAGTAGGTCTTAATCAGGTATGCTTCGGATTGAATGGTGTTCCGATGGTCTACGGCCACCTCCGTCAAAGCCTGACGACCGTTGTAGAAGGTCATCTCCACCGTATTGGCCTTTTCGTACAGGCAACCGATGCGGTATACGGCCTGCGAGGGGTCCGCAAAACGCAGGTTGGGCATCAGAAACCCCGAGAAATCACAGGTCTGTATATCCCCCTCGTTTTTCTGGGCGCTGATGTCGGCCGGTCTGTTTTTGTAGTACTTGCGCGAATACTCCATGTACCGCACCTGTCCGTTTCCGTGGATGGGTATCCGCAGGGTTACGGTCACGCCGCTGCCGCCCGCCAACCACTCCATCTCGATGGCCTTCACCCCGCCGGGGAACCCTTCGGTCAGGGTCTCCGGCGTGAAATAGTCGAAATAGAGCGGCTTCAAGGGAAGCAAATAGGCCTTCCCCTCGTTCATGTCGGTGAGGTTGCCGTCGAAAAAGGCGTCGCGCTCCCATACCCGGTCGCGCTCTATCAGCGTATCTTCCAGAAAATCCGAAATGGTCAGGTAAGGGTGAGGCGTGTTGTCGAATGGCAACAATCGCTTGTTGAGGTCCGACTCCCGGTCCACATAGGGCGCCTTCTGCTTGTCGCCCCATGTGCCATAGGTGTATTGCAGACGGGCATAGGTATTCCCGTCCTCCACCGGAAGCACCAAGGGCAACCGACTCCCCGGAGCCTGCGGACGCGTAGGCTGAATAAAGAAGTCACTTTGCGTAATGGGCTTCGGGGCCGTCTTGTAGAGCAGTTCCCCCAGCACCTCAACCTGATACGAACCCCCGTCAAACCCGAACTGAATCGCAGCATACTGTTGCGGCAGGGTGTTGCTCTCCTGCAGAAAACTGCGGAGCTCCTCACGTTGCGAATCGGTGATTTTCTGGAAAGTCACATCCAGATACTCGTTCACCTCGGGAAAATGCGTAGCGAAACTGGCGTGCCGGTTACGCAGGTAGAACCAATATTTCACATACTCGAAGTCACGCTTGTAGAGGGGCAAAAAGTCGCTCTGTCCGAACGGTTTGTGCTGTCCGAAACAGGGACGATGACCCACGGCGCTGAAATCGTTGGCCGTGCTGACAAACAGCGTCGCCGGAGAGGTCGCTCCGACAATATTCATCATATCCTCGCCTCGTTTGTCGTTCAGCAGGTAGATGGTTCTTAGCTTTTCGAAGTTAAAGGTGCGACTGTCGGCAGCCAGGTAGGTTTTCAATACATTCCCCAAATACGTATGTCCCGGATGGGGTGAACGGCACAACTCCTCAATCCGCGCATGAGTATCCCAGGCGATAATCTCGAAATCGTGGCTGTACTTGTCGAAATTGAAAAACAACTCCCCGACATCCAGTGAGTGGGAGACCATCTTATGAAAAATCGTATGGCCCTCCAAGCCCGACTTGCAGACCTCCTGAAAGGCCGTCTTCACCAACGCAATGCGGGCAAAAGGCGAGGGTATGGAGGTGATTTCCGTCCGGGCGGCGGCGCCGTCGGGATTCTCTATCTGGTCGCGGGCGGTGGAGTTGTAGGGAAACTGAGCGGTGGATTGCCAGTCACGGTATGTATTGGTGCCGTTGGGGTAGAGGCGAAATATCTTGGACATAGGGGCTAAAGCTTAAATTTTTCGTGAACCAATTTTTGGGTGGCCTGGTAGTAGAGTGCCACCAGGGATGAGGCCTGGCTCTCGGTGCGAATTTTGCATGCGGCCGAGTTTAGGCGGTCGAATATGAGGGTATAGTTCGACTTGAGGCTCATGACGCGGCTGGCCTGGACACCCGTGACCACCTCGAACGGCTTGTCCGTCTCCAGGTTGAACAAGTCGAGCGAACGGGTGTTCTCCTTCATCTCGCGCAGCCACTCCCGATACTCCGTGAGCATCTGTTGCAGGTTGCTGACAAAGGGACTCCGGTAGAAATTGGCATCCAGATGGAGTTTGGCATTGGCGCTCAGTCCCTGCGAGGTGATGTGGTCGAACTGCTGTTCGAAACAGTTGGCCGTAAGCAGAAACTGGGTCAGCGGTTGCTGCAGGGTCCGGGCAGTGCCCGAATAGAACGACGAGAAGGTCACCGGAGAGGTCTGTTTGTCGTCGATGCCGAACTCTTTGTAGGCGGTCTGTCCCACCGGGTAGTCGCCCTCACAAAAGTCCACGATGGCGTTGGCCGCCAGCAACTCAATCAGGTGGGCATCGTTCTTTTGGGTGGTGCCCCCTTCGTGGTTGTCGTACGTGTTGGTCATGTCGTCGGCCAGGAAATAGAGGGCATTGACCTGGTTGCGGACGTTGTCTTCGTAGTAGGCCAGCGCCGATTTGGCCTTGGAGATAAAGGTCGAAGAGTCGATTTCGCTCTCCTCGTCGGGCTGCACCTTGAAGTAGGGGAGGACGGTGACGGCACCAACAGGAGCCTGATTCACCAGATTGTAGTTGGGAAAATCGTTGCCTGTTCGCAGTGTCTTCAGCAACAGCGGGAAACCGCTGGCACCCGTTCCTCCGAAAATCGAACTGATGATAAAGATGCGGTCGCCCTGGGCAAAGGAGTTGGCAAACTGTTCGAACTCCGGAGAGTGGACCAGCTGGCTCAGCACGACGCTGCCGATATTGGGATTCCCCTTGAAACCCACCTCCATCTGAGCCTTCAGGTTGTGCTCCGAAAAGAGTAACCGCACCAACGCCTGATTCGCCGGACTCATCGTACCGGCATCGATAAATTGCGAGAACCGTTTGTTGTCCGTATCCTGAATCGGCAACCGGTATCCCGGCAGAGCCGCCTCCACCTCCTGCTGGAAAAAGCCCTGCGGACCGCACGCTCCCCGAAGGTCGCGGTAGAGGTTCAGCAGCGAGACCGCGCGGGTCATATCGGCATTACTGGCATCCGGGTCGATGATAATCGGCACGATGGACGAAGCCTCGACACGCACCCCGGCGGCCAGCATCATGGTCAGTGAACGCAGCACCCGGGAACCGGTGCCGCCAATCCCGAAAATGTATAGTTTAGACATACTTATAACAGTAAATTTTTCAGGTGAGATGAGGTGGTGAATCGATTAAAACGGCGAGTGGAAGTTGTTGGAGCTTTTCCACTTCAGCAGCATCGAGAGCACAAAAAAGAAGAGGATGGAGAGCAACATGTTCGCGACTCCGAATGCGACGCAGTCACTCGGCTCGATGTTCAGGGCCACCTCCATGCCGGTGGTGGCATCGGGGGCAACCATTTTGCCGGCATAGTAGTGGTTCAGCGTCCATTGCCACCCGACGAGAAAGTTCAGCCCCGCATTCACAACCAGATAGACCAGCCACCCGAACCAGCTGCTCCAACGCGGATGGGCCGGGTTTATGAAGTAGTAGTATAGCAGAACCATCGCCAAACTGATACCTGTCATCGTAAGACCAATTCCCAGGTACATGTTTGTGGTTTGGTAGGGGGAAGACAACCCCCACAGATAATCGGCCAGGTCCAGACCGAACAGGTTTTCGAACAGCGAACAGTAAAGGCTGCCAAAGATATCTCCCATAAGACGTTGAATTTATTAGTGGAATGAGACTTATTGCTTGTTGATGGTAAAGGGGATGGAACCCATGGTGGTATAGCCCTTGTAGGCCTCGCCAACCCCCTGCAGAATGTATTTGATACCGGTGGTTTTGCCCATGTTGGACTGGATGTCGGCACCGCTGTCGTCATTCATCTGTTCGACCCAGGCGGGGAATGGGGCTGCCCCCAGTTCGATTTTTTCACCATATGGCGTGACCGTCTCAGCGAGCGACATTGTCAGGATATGGGTATAGGGTGAACGGCTGTCCTGAATGGGACGGACGGCCTCTATTTGCAACAACTGACCGGTTTTCCGATAATATGCCGGATTGAGCAGCAAACTTTCCTCCTGCAGGGTGCCCGACAGGTCGGCATGCACCTGAAACTGGTAACGTCCCCGGCGGTCGGGACGGCATACACAGTGTCCCTCCCTGTTTTTGCCAAACTGGTTGGTGATGGTAAAGGGAATCGCGGCTACCGGAGTCGAGAAGGTCAGCAGCCGTTGCTTGTCGGTCAGCAGGTTGCTCCACGGATGAAGCCGATTGCAGCGTGCCAACAGCGATTGCGGACCGATAAGCCATAAATAGTAGGGACGCTCGGCCGATTGGAGGTATTCACTCCCGCGGTCGTAATAGTAGTAGCCCGTGAAGTCCGACATCAGTGGCAGCACCACTGTCGCCAGGTCGGGCTGCTGGTGCAACTTGCGGCTGAAGGCGTTGCGGATGTCTATCTGACGATTGACCAGGTAGTTGGCCGTAGCGCCCTGCTTCACATCCAAAATGCAGTCGGAAACAAACAGCGAGAGGGTGTTGGCATCGGTGCGTGCGAGAATCGTCTCCAACATTTGGGCGATGTCCGAGTTGCTTTTGTTCCCCTTCACGGCTCGAAACGCCGTCGGTGTCAGGGTCCCGATAAAGTGTTTCAGGTCCTGGGGGTACTCGACCACCTCGGTGTTCAGGTAGTTGAGCTCGACGGTATCGACGCTTGTCCCCAACAAACTCACGTAGTCATACAGCACGTCGGTCAGTTGTGTCCCGGCATGCATGTAACCATTCATGCTTCCCGAGTTTTCGACATACACCTTCAGGGTACACGGAGACTCCTGAGACGGGGCGGGAGAGGCTGCCTCCCACTGGATGACAACTTGATTGTTGCCACCGCCCGCAAACAGCAGGAAAAGGATGACTATTGCCCCCAGACAGGCCAAAACGATTAGAAGTGAACGTTGTTTCATGGGCTCGATATTCTATGTGGTTTGATGGATGATTTCGGGCGCTCCCCAAGCATTCGTTATGCGAAGTAACTTGTTTTGTCTCGGCGTGAATCATAAAACAGGCCGAACTATATGAACGGATAGGTTTTCTGTACCAAATACAACTCTGGTCACACATTGGTAAAGTGTGCGACGGGAGATGTTGTCCACTCGTATGAAAACCTGTAATATTGCCGTGTACAATGAAAAAAGCGTGAGGCTGTTTATCTTGCTTACCCGGGTTTGTGTGGCTCTGGACTGCCTTGTAATTGCCAAGTAAGCGTAAACAGCCCACGCCTATTTCTATCTCCGGGGTACACGTCACCGGGGGGCGCAGAGGGCGCCGAAGAGACGAATTGAAGATATACCAAGACGTGAGCGCTTACGCACACTCTCCGCAATTACAAACGGGTAAATTGTCCAGATTTACACGAACCGGAGAACGTACATCAAAAACGCTATGCTATGTCTGTATGTGCTTTCAAAGGTAATAAATTAATCCGGTTATCCGGACTGCGAAAAATGGTAAAATGTGTTTGAGAGCTTTGTGGCCGGAGGAAAAAACAGTCGGGGTGGCAGATTGCAATCTGCCACCCCGACTGGCGTTTGTGGGCCCAGCTGGGCTTGAACCAGCGACCCCCTGATTATGAGTCAGGTGCTACTAACCAACTGAGCTATAGGCCCTTTCTCGCGCTCCTGACGGTGCAGGATTTGAGAATGTGTTTGCAAAAATATATTTTTACCTCCTAAATTCCAAATCAGGCTGCGGGACGGGGAGAGAGTGTCCGTATGACGGGCGTGCGTGTCGGGGGCCGCAACGGAAGGATTCGGATTCAAAAGAATGAAACAATGCAACTGAAACCCATTTTTGCAACGGATATTCAGAACCTGATTTTCGATTTTGGCGGGGTGCTGCTGGACATTGACATTCAGCGCACCGTTCGCGCTTTTCAGCTTTTGGGGCTGACGGGGCTCCAGGATAAGGAGATTCACCCCCATAACAGCGGAATCTTTTTGGAGCTGGAGTTGGGCCAGCTGACGACAGCGGAGTTTGTCGAACGGTTGCAGCAGTGCGTTCCCAACGGATGGCGAAAACCCTCGGCCGAAGAGTTGTTGGCTGCGTGGAACGCCCTCCTGCTGGATTACGACTGGCGGCGCTTTGAGTTGCTCGACAATCTCAAGCGGAGCGGCTATCGGCTCTTTCTGCTGAGCAATACCAATCTGCCCCATCGGGAGTGCTTTGTGGAGCGGTTTAATCGGGAAAATCCGACGGGACGAACCTTTGAAAGCTATTTCGAGGCCTGTTTCTACTCCGATGCGATGCACCTGCGCAAACCCGATGAGGCTATCTATCGGGCGGTGTTGGAGCAGGCGGAGATAGACCCCGCGCATACCCTCTTTATTGACGACAACCGTCCCAATACAGAGGGCGCAGAACGGCTGGGGATACGAACGGTGCATCTGGCCTCTCCGCTGACGGTGTTGGACCTTTTTGAGTAGTGGGCGGAACATATCGCAAAAACAGCAGGGGTTGGAATACCGTCGTATTCCAACCCCTGCGCTATATCGGGAGGACGGGGAGGCTACACCATCCCCACCCATAAACTCCCTGCAGGAACCTATTTCGCGTAGCTGATTGAACGCGTTTCCCGAATTACGGTAATCTTCACCTGACCCGGGTAGGTCATTTCGTCCTGAATCTTCTTGGCAATGTCGTGCGAGAGGATTTCGGCCTGTTGGTCGCTAATCTTTTCGCTGCCGACAATCACACGCAACTCGCGACCCGCCTGAATGGCATAGGTCTTCAGCACACCCGGGTGAGCCATGGCCAGCTCTTCCATCTCCTTGAGACGTTTGATGTAACTTTCGACCACTTCGCGTCGTGCACCCGGACGAGCCCCCGAAATGGCGTCGCACACCTGTACAATCGGGGCAATCAGCGTCGTCATTTCGATTTCGTCGTGGTGAGCACCGATAGCATTCACTACCTCGGGTTTTTCCTTGAATTTCTCGGCCAGTTTCATCCCGATAATGGCGTGCGGCAGTTCGGGTTCGTCATCGGGCACTTTCCCGATGTCATGCAGCAACCCTGCCCGACGCGCCAACTGCGGGTTCAGACCCAGTTCGGCCGCCATAATCCCGGAGAGGTTGGCCACTTCGCGGGAGTGTTGCAAGAGGTTCTGGCCGTAAGACGAACGGTATTTCATCTTCCCAATCAGACGGATAAGTTCCGAGTTGAGACCGTGAATCCCCAGGTCGATGGCCGTGCGTTTCCCCACTTCGACAATCTCCTCTTCGATTTGCTTCTGCACTTTGGCCACCACCTCTTCGATGCGGGCCGGGTGGATACGTCCGTCGGTCACCAGTTGATGGAGCGCCAGGCGCGCTATCTCACGCCGCACGGGGTCAAACCCTGACAAAATAATGGCCTCAGGCGTGTCATCCACAATAATTTCCACCCCGGTAACCGCCTCCAGGGCGCGGATATTGCGCCCTTCGCGCCCGATAATACGCCCCTTCACCTCGTCCGAATCGATGTTGAATACCGTCACGGAGTTTTCGATGGCCGTCTCGGTCGCTACGCGCTGGATGCTCTGCACCACAATCTTCTTGGCCTCTTTGTTGGCGGTCATCTTGGCTTCGTCGATGATGTCGTTGATGTAGCTCATCGCCTCGGTCTTCGCCTCGGACTTCAACTGTTCAATCAGCTGGGCCTTAGCCTCTTCGACCGAAAGACCGCTAATCTGTTCCAGTTTGGTTATCTGCTCTTTGGTCAGGCGGTCGAGCTCCTCTTTACGTCCGGCCAGTGACTGCAATTCGCTCTCAACCTTCGCCCGTGTCCCCTCGAACTCCTTGATTCGTTTGTTCAGCTGGTCGCTCTCCTGATTCAGCTGCGTCTCGCGCTGCTTCATCTTCGACTCAATCTGTTGCAGGCGGGCTGTACGGTCAGCCACCTGTTTCTCGTGTTCGGCCTTCATCTGCAGGAACTTCTCCTTCGCTTGCAGAATCTTCTCCTTTTTCAGCATCTCGCTGTCCTGCTCAGCCTCCCGAAGGATAGCCGTGCGGCGCTTCTCGGTCGATTTGTAGGTAAACATGTAAGTGGCATAACCCACCACGGCTGCGGCGATTACGGCACTTAACACTATAATCAGAATGTCCATTCGTGTGTTAGTTAAGTATTTGGTTTATATTCAGTTTTTGTGGTTTGTTCGGTTGTGGGCGCTGTCGGGGCTTTCGGGCGGTCGCTGCGACAGGGCACAAAAAAAGCATGGTCTCCTTTGGATGGTTTGACGAAAACTCCGGTCAAATCATGGGTGGAGCTGCCTGTGAATTTGGGGCTTCCAACGTCCCGCCGTCGCACCGGGCGACGTTTGGAGTGCGGGAACCCCCCGAAAGGGGCTGAGGCCTGCCCTACGTCCATAGAGTGATTGGCTCCAAGTAGTTAGTGTTGAGTATCGCAAAGCAAAAGGAAACCATGCGGGCTTGCTGGTTCTTTTGGTATGTCGCGGGATGCGGCGCCGGGCGCCGAACGGTATTCAGCCGAGAAGGGCAGCGGGTCTATGCTCAACCCATTTATGTCCCTCCTCCGTAAATCCCCCATCCCGAAAAGAACGTTCGTTGGTCTGTAATCCAATATCCTTCGAAGAATACTCTCGCTTATCCACGCACTTCATACCCTCTCTCCCTCTCTCCCTCTCTCCCTCGGCGTCACCCAAAGCCCCCACACCACAGAACCCCGCCTCGCTCCGTGCTTGGCGCGCCGTTACTGCCCGTTCTGCGGTACTTTTCGCGGACGGCCCCGCTTCGCCTTGGGCTTCACTATCTCACCCCTCCCTTCAGCTCCTGCCACATCCGTTCCAACGTCTTTCCCCTGTCCGGCACTTCCCCCCTCGGTCTCTCCCACCCACTCTTCCAACTGGGCTGCCAATGCCTTCAACTTCAAGGCCTCCGGTGCCATCGTCAATCGCTCTTTGTTCTCCTCGTTCTCGATGGAGATGCGTATCGCGGCCATGGCCAGATATTCCATCAAGGAGGCTTCATAACGGTGTTTGAGAGCCTCTATCTCCGTTCGGATGTGCTTGGCGGCACGTCGTACCCGTTCTTCTTCTTCGGCTGGTATGGTCAGGCGGTAGAACTGTTCAGCCACCTCCACCCGTATCGTCATCTTCTTCCTTTCCATACCTCGTATCGTAGTCACACGGCAATCGAACGGTTGTTTTGTCTGCCCGCCGGCGTTGTCGCTCCTCGACGGAGTCGGCCTCTACAAAACAACGACCTGTCGGATTCACAGGAGGTCGATTGCTGCTATTTGTTCATCAGTGCGATGCAACGGTCAATATCTTTCAGCAGACGGTTGATACGCAATTTGGCGGCTCGTACACCGCCCGACACCTCCGTCACCGACTTTCGCAACAGGAGTTGGTCCATTTGGTGTCGCAACTGGGCCATTTCAGCGGCCTGAGCCGTTGTCAGCGCCTCCAGACGGGCATTCTCGGCCGCCAGTGCGGCATTGGCTTCACGCAACTCGGCATTCTGCGCCAACACTCGTGCCACATTGCGTTCGACCCGTTCGACCAGGTGCAGTTCCGAGATTTCCGTCATGGCTGTATCCACCTATCTGTCCTACAAAGTTAAGGCTTCTGGTGCGGTTTTGCAAATCTTATGCCTCAGCCGTGACCACCTCGCCCTGCAGGTCATAGTCATCGGCAGCCGCGATGCGGACGGTGACAAAATCGCCCGGGGTGAGCTCCATCGTGGCCGGGAAGAACACCTCCTGGTCTACCTCGGGGGAGTCGTACTGGGTGCGGCCCACCCAGAAATCCCCTTCGCGGCGGTCGACAATGACCCGTTGCAGGCTCTCCACAAGGCGTTGGTTGGAGTCGCGGGAGATGTCGCGCTGCAACGACATGACAGCCTCTGCACGAGCCTCTTTTACCTCGGCGGGGACATCATCGGTCAGCTCGGTGGCCGAATAGGTCCCCTCCTCTTCGGAGTAGGGGAAGACCCCCAAACGGTCGAAGCGGGTTGCGGCGACAAAGTCGAGCAGCTCCTGAAAGTCGGCCTCCGTTTCGCCCGGGTAACCCACCAGCAGCGTCGTGCGAAGGGCAATGTCGGGTATCTCTCGCCGCAGGGTGGCGATAAGCGTTTCGGTTTCAGCCTTGTCCAACCCCCGACGCATCGAGCGCAGCATGCGGTCGCTGATGTGCTGGAGCGGGATGTCGAGGTATTTGCAAATCTTCGGCTCGTCGCGCATCGCCTCTATCACGTCCTGCGGAAAATGAGCGGGGTAGGCGTAGTGGAGCCGTATCCACTCGATGCCCTCGATGCGGCAGAGGGCCCGCAGCAGTTCGCCTAACCGACGATGACCGTAGAGGTCCATCCCATAGTAGGTGGTATCCTGGGCGATGACCATCAGTTCCTTGACCCCTCGCGCGGCCAGCGTTTCTGCTTCGGCGAGAATATCCTCGAACGGCACCGACAGGTGTTTGCCGCGGATAAGCGGAATGGCGCAGTAACCGCAACCCCAGTTGCACCCCTCCGAAATCTTCAGGTAGGCGTAGTGGCGCGGCGTCGTCAGACGACGTTCGCCGCGCAGTTCGTCGCGGTAGCGCTCACCTACCGTGCGCAGAATCTCCTCCAGGTTGTTCACCCCGAAAAACTCGTCCACCTCGGGAATCTCCTCCCGCAGTTCGTCGCGGTAACGTTCACTGAGACACCCCATGACAAACAGGTGGTCGATATCGCCGGCCTCGCGAGCCGCCGCAAAACGCAGAATGGTGTTGATGGACTCCTCCTTGGCGTCGCCGATAAATCCGCAGGTGTTGATAATGACCACCTTGGCATCGGTCTGGTCGCTGTCGTACACCACCTCCCACTGCTCGCCGAGCTGCCCGGCCAGGTGCTCCGAATCGACAATATTTTTGGCGCACCCGAGGGTGACGATATTGATTTTCTTTCGTTTCATACGTGCGGTCTATGCCCCCTCTGAGGAGCCGTTATCGGGGACAAAGGTAGTGAAAATGTCGCAGACCCCGGGGCATCGGAGGGGCGTCGGTGGAGCCTCTCACCTTGCCGAAAGAAAACAGGGGCGCTCCCATAGGAAGAGCGCCCCTGTCGCATATAAGAGTATTACGTTGTACAGCCTCCTAATGCGCAAAATCGGCAAAAAAGTCATTCCCCTTGTCATCCACAATGATAAAGGCAGGGAAGTTCTCTACGTAAATTTTCCGCACGGCCTCCATGCCCAGTTCCGGGAAGTCGACCACTTCGACCGACTTGATGCTGTTTTTGGCCAGCACGGCCGCCGGACCGCCAATCGACCCGAGGTAGAAACCGCCGTGTTTCTGGCAGGCATCGGTCACCGCCTTGCTGCGGTTCCCCTTGGCGACCATAATCATCGAACCGCCGTGGGACTGGAACAGGTCCACATAGGGGTCCATACGCCCGGCCGTCGTCGGACCGAACGAACCCGAAGCCATCCCCTGCGGAGTCTTCGCCGGACCGGCATAGTATATCGGGTGGTTCTTGAAGTAGTCGGGCATCGGTTTGCCTTCGTCCAGCATCTTCTTGATTTGAGCATGGGCAATGTCGCGAGCCACAATCAGCGTACCCTTGATATTCAGGCGGGTCTTAATCGGATATTTGGTCAGCTCGGCACGCACGGCATCCATCCCCTTGTCGAGGTCGATTTCCACGGCGGGAGCCAGCCCCGGAGCCTGGGCAGGCAGGAAACGCGCCGGATTCTTTTCGAGCTGTTCGAGGAAGATACCCTCTTCCGTAATCTTGGCTTTGATGTTGCGGTCGGCCGAGCAGCTCACGCCAATCCCCACCGGGCAGCTGGCCGCGTGGCGAGGCAGGCGAATTACCCGTACGTCATGCACCAGGTATTTCCCTCCGAACTGAGCCCCTACGCCGCTCTTCTGGCAAATCTGTTTGATTTTTTCTTCCCATTCGAGGTCGCGGAAGGCACGTCCCCCCTCGTTCCCGCTCGTGGGCAGGTGGTCGTAGTAGTGAGCCGAAGCCTTTTTCACCGTCGTGAGGTTCGCTTCCGCCGAGGTACCCCCAATCACCACCGCCAGGTGGTACGGCGGGCAGGCCGAAGTGCCGAGGTCCTTAATCTTTTCGGTGATGAATTTGGTCAGCGACTCTTCGTTCAGCAGCGCTTTGGTCTGCTGATAAAGGAACGTTTTGTTGGCCGAACCGCCCCCCTTGGTCAGGAACAGAAACTCATACTTGTTCCCTTGGGTAGCATACAGGTCGATTTGTGCCGGCAGGTTCGTGGCGCTGTTCTTCTCGTCGGTCATCGTGAACGGCACCACCTGCGAGTAGCGCAGGTTGCAGTCGCGATAGGTCTCGTAAACCCCCTTCGACAGCCATTCGGCATCGTTAGCCCCGGTATAGACATCCTCCCCTTTCTTCCCAATCACAATCGCCGTACCGGTATCCTGACACGTGGGCAACTCGCCGTCGGCTGCCACCGCCTGGTTCAACAACATCGTGTAGGCCACAAATTTGTCGTTGTCGCTGGCTTCCGGGTCTTCCAGAATGTTGGCCAGCATCTGCAGGTGTGACGCACGCAGGTAGAACGATACATCGTGGAACGCTTCGCGTGCCAGCAGGTTCAGCCCCTCGGGAGCCACTTTCAGGATGCGGCGGCCGTCGCATTCGACCACCGAAACATAATCTTTCGTCAGGAGACGGTATTCGGTCGTGTCTTCCGACATCGGAAACGGCTCCTGGTATTTGAATTCTGACATGGTTGGATGATTTATTTTGTAAGCTGAGGCAAAGTTACTGTTTTTTCTGTAACAGTTCCGCGGCCGACGCAGCTTTTTCCGCCTGCTGCCCCTCTAAAGCCCGCATATCCTCACCCGAAGGACGCTGAAAGAAGCGTAACCCGAACAACGGCGCATGGGTCACCACCTGTTCCACTACGGCCCGTTTCACGGCGTCGTACACGTATTCGCTTTCGGTATTTTTGGTGAAGGCATAGACCTCGAACCCGATGCCGCTGTCGGTCATTTCATGCGTATACCGGGCAAAGGTCAGCATCTTGGGATTGAGTTGCGGATGGTGGAACAACCACACCTCCATATAGGCACGGAACAGCGCCAGGTTGGTCAGCCGCTGCGGGCTGCTCGAGCGGGCCAGCTCCTCGGTGGCATGGGCCAGGGGAGCCGTCTCGGGGTCGCTCTCCAGCCACTGCATCAGGGCCGCATTGGCCTCCCGTACACTCGTCACGTCCAACGGAAAACGGCAGATGAAACGCCGTCCGCCGCTGCTCTCCATCCCCCGCCAGTTGATAAAGGCCTCCGAGACCATCGAATAGATGGGTATCATGGTCACCGTGTTGTCCCAGTTCTGCACCTTGACTGAGGTCAGGTTGATGTCCTGCACAATCCCGTCGGCGTGTTTGCTGGGCATCTCTATCCAGTCGCCCGGACGAACCATGTCCTGTGCCGAGAGCTGAATCGAAGCCACAAAACCCAGCAGCGTGTCCCGAAAAACCAGTGACAACACGGCCGCAGCCGCTCCCAATCCCACCAGCAGCGAGGTGGGGTTTTTCTGCAGCAGGTCGGCCACAATCAATATGACGGTGAAAAACCCGAGAATGATTTTCGCAATCTGGATGTACCCTTTAATCGAGCGTCGCTGTGCTTCGACCGAACGCTGGTAGAGGTCGTTCAGGGCATCGAGCAGCGAAAAACTGGTCAGCAACAGCGTGAAGAGAATCACACACTGGGTCGTTATTCGTGCGGCTATGTTCAGCTCAGGAGTAAATCCGCGAAAAAAGGTCTCCAGTCCTATCATAATCACCCCGAGGGGTATCAGATAGAACAGCCGGGTAAAGAATTTACGGTTGTAAAGGGCTTCGCTGATGTGGTTTTTGCTGCGGTGCGCACGGTGTCGGATAAACCGCATCAGCACATTGGCAATGAGGAAATCCACCACCCACACTGCCAGCGCCAGGGCGGCACACACGGCGGCAAATGAGATGGCGGTACACCAGGCATCGCTCAGTCCCTGCTGCCCGAGCCACTGCCAAAACCGCTCCACCACCCAAAATTTTGTATGAGAAGCCTCGACGGCTGTATGAAAATGCGTAGCAAGGCTGTCGTGCGCAACAGCACTCATGTGCGCACTGTCGGGTTCCAAGAGGTGTTCCACGGCCGAATAAGGAGTCCAGTCAGGCATGGGTTCTGGAAATTAAAGGTTTATATGCTTGAGGAGGCAACGGGACAGAAAGCAGGTCACGGTTCTCCCTGCCACGATACCCTCTGCAGCAAAAATCGTGCGACGTTGTATCCCGCATGGGTTGATATAGCCAAACCCTCCTGCCAACAGACATCCCGCCCGCGGAAACGATTGAAACACTATGCCTCTGCAACCGCTTCTTCGCTCTCTGGCTTCTTCTCCTCAGAGCCAGGCGTATTGCCCAATAAAAACTTCACCGCCACAATCCCCACCGCCACAAAACCTCCCAAAAAGGCGAAGGCTACGAAAATCATCATCTTGCGCGGTGCAGCCGGACGATTGGGCACAATGGCCGGCTCGACGACCGTGGCTATCGGAGTCTCCTCCTGTAACTTTATCTTGGCCATCTCCACCTGAGATGCCGTCTGATTCCATACATTATAGGCCAGATTCCGCTCGTTCCGCAACCGCTCGATACGCACCCGCAATGCCTCGGAGGTAATGTTGCGGTTTTGGTCTATCGCTTCGGCCAAACGGTCCTCCGCCTCATAATATCGAGCCTGAGCCTCGGCATTCTGGCGAATGTTCTGCTCCAGGTCGTGGCGCGTCTTTTGAGTCCGATAGACGGTCATGTACTTCTGCAGCTTCGCCACCATCGAATCGGCCACCATGGCCGACACTAACGGGTCCTGCATCGTTACCTCGGCCTCCAACATCGATGATTTTTTGTCGGCTTGCACGGCCAACATACTCCCCAAGGCTCCGACGAAACCTTTATAGGCTTCCGGCAGGTGAAATACATCAACCGAATCGACCGGTGGCAATGCTTTCTCCTGACGGTCACGACCCAAGGACATCACCCAACCCACGGCCTTCCCCGGAAACCCCAATACATGTTTCCACCAGGCCCGTTTCTGATGCTCGGTCACATATTCGAACAAGGTCATCTGTACCGGAGGCTCATCGGCATTCTTCGGTTGCAGGGTTACCGGAATCTCTGCAAACTCCAGCAAAAACGGAGTGCTCTTGACAATATCCGGGAAAAAATCGGCCGTGATACCCTCAGTTCCGCTCCCCGCGTTCAAATTAATCCCGGCCATCGCAGCCAAACCTGCCATGCTCCCTCCGGCATTGGTGCTCTTGCTCTCGGGAGCCAGTTTGATGGTGGTCACATAGGTCTTCGGAATACTGAACCCTATTACCAGTCCAATCACTGCACCCACTATCGCATATTTAATCACCCGCCG
>NBJMC04203__coassemble_274_pt1 | contig 37178 bp, 31 predicted proteins | sample NBJMC04203__metabat2_high_PE_019 | metagenome-assembled genome bin NBJMC04203 | reverse complement strand
GGGACTGCACTTTGTAAATATTATGACAAGTGGGGTGTTGAGCGAGAACACCTCACAAATATATGTCATTAAAAATCCACTTGCATTTATTTGTGGAGTGTCATCTCTTTACGATTGGTATACGGATAAGGAATCCTTTCAGAATAATGTTTTGTGGGGAAATGGCACAGATAAAAGTGTCTTTGACCCGTGTCCGAAAGGATGGAGAGTGCCAACAGATGGTTCATGGGGAGATTTTTCAGTAAGTTCAATGCCGGCATCAGGTTCTGGAGCAAATGTAGCCAATGGACGCATTTACTACGCCATAGCATGGTATCCTGCTGCTGGACGTCGTCTTTCGGGTAGTGGTGCGTTATATTACGCAGGTTCCAGTGGCACCTTTCGTTCTTCAACATCTAGTGGTGTGTACGCTAAACACATGAGTTTTGATATGAGCGATGTCGGCTCTAGTAACACAAACTCTCGCGCCTATAGTTTTTCTGTTCGTTGCGTGCAGGAGTAGTGTGAGAGGAATCGAAGGAGCGGGATAAGGGGGAGTAATCCGCAGGGGTATCCGTGTAGGGGAAGAGGGGGAAGGCGCAGGGAGCAGCTCAGCCTCTCCCGGAGGGAAGAGAGCGCAAAGAGAAGATAAACCCCAAGCGAGGAAACCCTAACTCGAAAAGGGAGAGTGGATTATTGTCCAAATGGCACCTTGGGAGCAGCCGGCGGAGAGGCGTGAAAATATGCGAGAGCATATTTCTGCGGTTCGCATCCCCCCGGCTGCGAACCGCAACGACTTCTGGCGAAGTCGCATTCGATTTAATAGACACAAGGCGGCTCTGGTGTCGAGTGCATTCGTAGCCAACGAAGGGAAGAGAGAGCACGCTGTGGCGGGCACTCTTTCAGCCCTTCGCCCGGAATGGCTGCGGGCTGACGGTTTCTAACGAAACCGTATTTTCTCAGACACGAGTCAGGCCTTATTTGCTACTGTCACAATTCTACGGTGCAGCCTCGCCCCGCGCAGGGTGCCGCCCGGGGATTGGGCACCAACCGAAAAAGACGGTAATGATTGTCCTAGACAATGCGGTATCGTCAGAAACCATCCAAGCCGCAGCAGTCGGCAAAGATTTGCGCTTCTCGGAGCATTTCCTGCAACTGCAATTTAGGGATATCAGCGGAATGCAACCCCGGTTTATGCAGAGGCATAGAGACCGCATATGATTTCGGGCTCGAATCAAAGAGCTGCATCAACGAGCATCAACCATCATCCGAACAAACAACACGATAGTGACCTACTCGTACCGCAGCGCTTCCACCGGGTCCAGTGAAGCCGCTCTGCGAGCCGGCAGGTAGCCCGACCCCACCCCGACACACAGACACAGCACCACTCCAATCAAAATCCACATCCACGGCACCACAAAAACGCCCCCTGTCAGGAACGATATCACATTGCCACACAAGATACCCAGTATAATTCCCATCACGCCTCCCATTTGGCTGATAATGATTGACTCAAGCAGGAACTGCTGGCGAATCATACCGGGTTTGGCACCCAGAGCCATGCGGGTTCCTATTTCGCGCGTCCGTTCGCTGACCGACACCAACATGATATTCATCAGCCCCACGGCAGCCCCCAGGAGCGTAATCAGTCCGACCAAAGAGGCTACAAGAGTCACCGTGGCGAGATTTTCCTGAAGCATATTGACCAGCGAGTCACTCCGTTCGACGGCAAAATCCGACTTGTCGGATGCCCCGAGATGGCGAATGATACGAAACAATCCTTCGGCCTCACTCACAGCCAGTTCCAACAGCCTCGGGTCATCGGGAATTATCGAAATCACCGTACTGACCCGCATTTGCGGGAAGGCTGCCCGAGCTGTCGTAATGGGAATTATCAAGCGCAAATCGTCATTGCGTCCCATCCCCATGGCACTCCCTTTCGGTTCGAGCACTCCGACCACCTCATACCGACCGCCGGCTATCTGAATGGTTTTTCCCAGCAAGTTTTCCGCCGTCGGGGACAAAATTTCCGCCACACCGTTGCCGATAATAACCACCCGGCGCCCCGCATCGACCTCCTGACGCGAAAAGTTGCGTCCGGTGGCAATCTCCAGATTGCTGTTGCGCACCCCGTTTTCATCCATGCCCCACAGGCTCAGATTCGGATTGCTTTTTTCGGAAAGGTATTGGGCCGTTACACCGTTACTGACACTCATGGTCAGGGCAACGGACGACGGAATGGAGAACCGGTCGCGCAGTTCGCACGCTTCGTCGTAGGTAATGAAATTATCGTTTCGCGTGCGTCCCCATCCCATGCCTTGCAGACTCTGGCTTTGAATCGAAAAACCGCCCGCCCCCAGCGACGTGAAGGATTCGACAATGCTGGACTTGATGGATTCGATGGCCGTGACGATGCCCACCAGCGACATAATGCCAATGGCAATAATGGCCATGGTCAGCAGTGACCGCAGGCGGTTGCTGAGAACCGAAGCAAACGAGAGACGGATATTTTCACGGAAAAAAGTACCGAAATTCATGGCGAGCGGGCTAAAACTGCGGCTAATTTAGTAACTTGCCAGCTAATTGAGAAATTAAAACCCACGAACGACCATGACACTGATTAAATCCATTTCGGGCATTCGCGGCACCATCGGGGGAACACCCGGCGATGCGCTGACCCCCATTGACCTGGTTAAATTCACAGCCTCGTACTGCCAGTGGCTCAAGGAGAACACCCCCAAGCGTGAACAGAAATTGCGCGTAGTGGTAGGGCGTGATGCCCGTCTGTCGGGAGAGATGGTAGCCGACATTGTCGAAGGGACGCTGATGGCCAGCGGAGTGGATGTGATTTCCATTGGGCTGGCTACAACTCCCACGACCGAAATGGCCGTCACGGGACACGGAGCCGACGGCGGGATTATCCTGACCGCCAGCCACAACCCCAAGCAGTGGAACGCCCTGAAACTGCTCAACCGGCACGGAGAGTTTCTGAATGCGGCCGAAGGGCAGCGTGTGCTGGAGATTGCAGAGCAAGAGGCCTACACATTCCCTGAAATCGACGGCATCGGCTCGGTCGTATGCCGGGATTCGTATGACAGGCAGCACATCGAAGCGGTATTGGCTCTGCCGTTAGTGGATGCAGAGGCTGTGCGGAAAGCGCGGTTCAAAGTGGTGGTGGATGCCGTGAACTCGGTCGGAGGAGTGGTCATTCCCGCTCTGCTGAAGGCCATGGGGGTTGAAGTGGTGGAATTGAACTGCACCCCCAACGGGCAGTTTGCCCACAACCCCGAGCCCATTCCGGAACACCTGACCGAGATTTCGGCCCGTGTGCCGGCCGAAAAGGCTGACCTCGGGATTGTCGTGGACCCCGACGTTGACCGACTGGCTCTGATTAACGAAGACGGTACGATGTTCGGCGAGGAGTACACGTTGGTGGCGGTGGCCGACTATGTGCTGTCGCAGACCCCCGGGAATACCGTTTCGAACCTCAGTTCGTCGCGGGCGCTGGCCGACATAGCGGCAAAACATGGTGGTTCATACGCTGCGGCTGCCGTGGGTGAAGTCAATGTGGTGGCCAAGATGCGGGAAACAAACGCCATTATCGGCGGTGAAGGGAACGGAGGCGTTATCTACCCTGCCCTGCACAGCGGACGGGATGCGCTGGTCGGAGTAGCCCTGCTACTCACCTATCTGGCACGTTGCGGCAAGAAACTCTCCGAACTCAAAGCCACCTATCCGGCCTACTACATCTCGAAAAACCGCATTGACCTTACGCCCGGTACCGATGTGGATGCCATTCTGGCCCGCATGAAAGCGAAATATGCTTCGGAGAAGGTGAACGACATCGACGGCGTGAAAATCGACTTCCCGACCGAGTGGATTCACCTGCGCAAGTCGAATACCGAGCCCATTATCCGCATCTACGCCGAAAGCCGCGACAAAGCATCGGCCGAAGCGTTGGCGGCACGCATCATGGAAGATATTCGGGGGCTGATGTAGGCCGTACGTACTTTCAAAACAACCCTCAGGGCAGGCGTTCATCATAAAGAACGCCTGCCCTGTCTGTTGATTCCCCCTACTCCACTCTCCCCGCTTCCGCCCACGCATACGGCTTCCGCCCGATTGAACAACAACCGCACCGCGTCGCGAAAAAAATATTATATTTGCCTATTGTTAATCGTATCACACTAACCAACCGACCGTATACTCCTCTGCGCCCCATGACAACCGACGACGCAAACACAAGCCTCAAAAGGCTGCCTGAGAGAACCATCGAACGCCTGAGCGAATACCGCCGGATGCTGCTCGAATGCCTCAAACAGGGACGTACCCACATCTACTCCCACGAGTTGGCCTCGATGCACGGCATTACGGCTGTTCAGGTGCGGCGCGACCTGATGCTCATCGGTTTCAGCAGCGACACCAAAAAAGGATACGATGTCGAGGTGCTGATAGAGTTTATCGGCACCATTCTCGACAGCCCTGACGGACTGAACGTGGGAATTATCGGGATGGGGAATCTGGCCCAGGCCGTCACCCACTACTTCAACGGGAAACGCTCCAAACTGCGGATTACGGCCGCTTTCGATATCGACCCGCAGAAGGTGGGACATACCGTGGCCGGAGTGCCGTGTTTCCACATGGAGAGCTTTGCCGAGGAGGCGCTCAAACACGACCTTCGGGTGGTGATACTCACCTCGCCGTCGTCCGTGGCACCGGAGATGGTCGAACCCATTACGCAGGCGGGGATACGCGGTGTACTGAACTTCACCTCCACGCCGCTGAACTTCCCCGAGGATGTGTACGTCGAGGACTACGACATCATTACGCTGCTGGAAAAGGTAGCCTATTTCTCCAAGTAGCAGTCAATGGCTTTCATACAACTGTGTCTATTCCCACTTTGGTTCATGTTCCACGAAATGGAAGAAATCATATTCTTCCGTCATTGGGTGAACAAAAACGGAGTGCGAATACAATCCCGTTATCCTCGAATATCCCGACCTCTGCTCCAATTTGGCAAGGTTGCCACTGCTACTTTCTCCATTGCGGTATTCGAAGAACTACTATTGGTGGGAATAGCCATATATGTCGCCATATTCCTACAAATACACTGCATATGGGTCATACTTATCGGAGCTTTTACCATTCATCTCTTATTTCACCTAATCGGAGCCATAATATTGGGTCGATACACTCCTGGCTCTTTTACAGCCCTCCTTTCTCTTCCATACTGTATATATGCAGTGATTCATTTCGGAAATCTGTTTACCCCCATCCAAATTCTTTTTTGGACCTTTGTAGGATTACTGTTTAGTGGAATTAATTTGTGGATAGCACAACGTATAGCGCTTCGCATTGACCACTATTTTACCACAAAAGCCTGACCCATGCAGATACACTACGGCTTCGACACCCTGCCCCCGCTGCGACGCACAGCCGTCGCCGTGGGCTCCTTCGACGGCGTACACCGCGGGCACAGGCTCCTCATCCGACAACTCAACCACATCGCTCATCACGACCTCGCCCCTGACGGAGAATCGGTTGTCGTCACCTTCGACCCCCATCCCCGTCAGGTGCTCAAGGGCAACAACCGACTGCTCAGCACCCTCCCCGAGAAACTCGAGCTGCTGGCCGAAACCGACGTGGACCATGTGGTCGTGGTCCACTTTACCCCCGAGTTCAGCCGCATCGACAGCGAGACCTTCACCCAACACTACCTCAAAGGGATGCTTCATGCCGAAACGGTGCTTTCGGGCGAAGGGCACCACTTCGGGCACAACCGCAGCGGCACGGCCGACCTGCTCGAACGGGACGGCATCCACACGGCCAATCTCGGACGATTCGAAAATATCAGTTCGACAGCCATCCGAACCGCCATCGAGGCGGGCGACATGGCGACAGCGACCGAAATGCTCGGAGGACCCTACCTGATTCTCACGACTCCGCCGCACGATGCCACCAAACTTCTTCCCCCCGACGGAGAGTATCGGGTCGAGTGCTCGGGTTGCGGCACGGTCATCGCCCGACTGCATATCGACAACCACCTGTTCCAATGCGACAACCTGCCGGAGCGCATCCGCATCCTTGGAAAATAGCACCTTTTCGCCTATATTTGTCGAGATAGGGAGTCCCCTTCCTCATGCTCCCAACAACCTGAACACGAAAACTACAATACAATAGCCATGCGACTGATTATTGAACCCGACTACGCCCACATTTCGTGCTGGGCAGCCAACTACATCGCTCACAAAATCAACACCTTCGCTCCCACGGCTGACAAGCCCTTCGTATTGGGACTCCCGACCGGTTCTACCCCGCTCGGCACCTACAAAGAGCTGATTGCCCTCCACAAAGCGGGTAAAGTGTCGTTTGCCCACGTCGTGACCTTCAACATGGACGAATACTGCGGCATTCCCAAAGACCACCCGCAAAGCTACTACACCTTCATGTGGACCAACTTCTTCAACCACGTGGACATCAAACCCGAAAACGTCAATATCCTCAACGGCAATGCCGCTGACCCGACGGCCGAATGTGCAGCCTACGAAACCAAAATCAAAGCCCTGGGCGGTATTCAACTCTTTATGGGAGGCATCGGGCCCGACGGACATATCGCGTTCAATGAGCCGGCTTCGTCGCTCACCTCGCGCACCCGCATGAAAACCCTCACCCTGGATACCATCATCGCCAACTCGCGCTTCTTTGACAACGACATCAACAAAGTGCCTAAGACCGCTCTGACGGTCGGCGTCGGGACGATTATGGATGCCAAAGAGGTGCTGATACTGGTGAACGGACACGGCAAAGCCCGTGCCCTGCGCCACGGCGTGGAAGAGGGGGTTAATCACATGTGGACCATCAGCGCCCTGCAACAACACCCCCACGGCATTATCGTCTGCGACGAAGATGCTACGGCGGAACTCAAAGTAGGAACCTACAAGTATTTCAAAGATATCGAAGGCAAGAACCTCGACCCAGCATCCCAGTTGTAGGCGGTCGAGAAAGTGCCCCGTATTGTTCGATGCCTGTCCGAAATAATTTCGGGCAGGCATCTTTTTTGCCTATTTTTGTACCACCCATGAACGACGCAACCAAATACCCCACCCTCAACCTGCCTGCCGCCAACCTGCGAATACGCGAAAATGGTGCTCGGCCCGAGGTGTGGGACGCCCTGCGACGCAAATGGATTGCCCTGACCCCCGAGGAGTGGGTGCGGCAACACTTTATCGGATACCTCACTGCAGGCTGCGGCATCGACCCATACCGTATCGTACAGGAACAGACCCTGCGCATTGACGGTTTCCCGTTTCGGGCCGATATCGTCGTCTACTCCCGGCAGGCTGAACCCCAGATGATAGTTGAATGTAAAGCCGCCACGGTCGAACTTTCCCAGGAGGTGTTCGACCAGGTGGCCTGCTACAACATGGCCCTCGGGGTGCCCTATCTGGTCATCACCAACGGGCTGAAGCACTACTGCTGCGAAATCGACCGCACGACACGAACCTACCGTTTCATTCCCGAAATACCGACACTTTAGAAGCATGGCTGTCATACACCTCCAAATCGAGTCTCTCACCAAATCGTTTGGCGAACGCGTCCTGTTCGAAAACATCACCTTCGGCATTGCAGAAGGTGAACGCATCGGACTGATTGCGGCCAACGACTCAGGGAAAAGCACCCTGATGAACATCATCGCCGGACGTATGGACTATGACAGCGGCGAGGTGGTCTTCCGCCGTGACCTGACGGTCGGCTACCTGGAACAAAACCCGCAATTCCCCGCAGGACTGAGTGTGCTCGAAGCCTGCTTCCACGGGCAAAACGAGGTCGTACAGACCATTGCCCGATACGAACAGGCTGTCGCGCACGGCGATGCCGCCGAAATGGACAGCCTGCTGACCCGCATGGAGGCACTCGGGGCCTGGGATTTCGAACAGCGAGCCAAGGAGATTCTCTCGCGGCTCCAAATCACCGACCTCGACCAAAAGGTTGAAACCCTCTCAGGTGGACAACTCAAACGGGTGGCGCTGGCCGCTGCCCTGATTGTGGAACCCGACCTGCTGCTGCTCGACGAACCGACCAACCACCTCGACCTCGAAATGACCGAGTGGCTCGAAGAGTACCTCGCCGGGCGACGCATGAGCCTGCTGATGGTGACCCACGACCGCTATTTTCTGGACCGCGTCTGCAACGAGATTCTCGAAATCGACGACCAACGGATATACAGCTACAAGGGGAATTACAGCTACTACCTCGAGAAACGGCAGAAGCGGCTCGACGCGGCCGATGCATCGGTGGCACGAATGAAAAACCTCTACCGTAGGGAGCTGGAGTGGATACGGCGCACCCCGTCGGCCCGCTCCGGAAAAGCAAAATACCGCATCGATGCTTTTCAAGACATTAAGGAAAAGGCTCACGTCCGCCGCAATGAACAGACCGTACAACTCGATGTAAAACAGACCTACATCGGGAAAAAGATTTTCGAGGTATCGCACCTCTGCAAACGCTTCGGCGACCGCATTATCCTGAACGATTTCAGTTACCTCTTCTCACGCTACGAAAAGATGGGCATCGTGGGGAACAACGGAACGGGAAAATCGACCTTTATCAAACTCCTTCTGGGGCTGGAACCGGCCGACAGCGGCACGATAGACATCGGGGAGACCGTTCGTTTCGGCTATTACAGCCAGCAGGGGCTGGAGTTCGACCCCGAGGCGCGGGTTATCGACATCATCACGGCCATTGCCGAGCACATTACCCTCAGTGACGGCAAACAGATAAGCGCTTCGCAACTGCTGACCCGTTTTCTCTTCTCGCCTCAGGCACAGTACGACTATGTGGCCAAACTGAGCGGGGGCGAACGCCGACGGCTCTACCTGTGTACCATTCTGATGTCCAATCCGAACTTTCTGGTGCTGGACGAACCGACCAACGACCTCGACATTCAGACCCTCAACGTATTGGAAGAGTATCTGGCTGCCTTCTCGGGATGCCTGATTGTAGTGTCCCATGACCGTTACTTTATGGACAAGGTGGCCGACCACCTGTTGGTGTTCAACGGGAGCGGGAATATCAAGGATTTTCCGGGCAACTACACCGACTATCGTCTGTGGCGCAAGGCACAAGAGGCGGAGGCGGCAGCCGCCCAGCGCGAGACCAAGCCTGCGGCTGCCACCGCCACCAAGCCCGAAAAGCCCAAGGAACGGGTGAAAGGGAAGCTGTCATTCAACGAAAAACGCGAGTTCGAACAGCTCGGAACCGAGATTCCGCAACTCGAAGCCGAAAAAGCGGCTTTGGAAGTTGAGATGAGCAGCGGGACACTCTCCACCGACGAGCTCATTGCCAAATCGGAGCGCATAGCGGCCCTTATCGAAGAGATTGACACCAAATCGATGCGTTGGCTGGAGCTCTCGGAATTGTAACTACAAAGCAAGGGGGGCAAGCCCAGGGTCACCCGCAAAACAGAGGGGCACGACAGTAACTGTCGCGTCCCTCTTCATTTCCAAAGGATGAGGCAGCCTAAAACAGCCCGCTGATGTTCCCCTCTTCGTCAATATCGATAGCCTCGGCCGCAGGGGTCTCCGGCAGACCCGGCATACGCATAATCTCGCCCGTAATCGGAATCAGGAAACCTGCACCGGCCGCAATCTCAATGTCGCGCACCGTAATCACAAAATCTTTCGGCCGACCCAACAACGCTGGGTTGTCCGACAACGACTTCTGAGTCTTCGCCATACAGATGGCCAGCCCGTCCAACCCGAGGTCGGCAATCCGTTTCAGGGCGTTTTTGGCCTTCGGCATATAATCCACCGCCTCTGCCCCGTAAATACTCTTGGCAATGGTTTCGACCTTTTTCACGACAGGTTCGTCGAGCGGATAGAGGGGTCGGAAATCCGAACAGCACTTCTGGGTGGCCTCCACCACCAGCTGTGCCAACTCTTCGGCACCGCTGCCCCCGCCGCCCCATACATCGGCCACGGCGCACGCCACACCCCGCATCGTACAGTAATCCTTCACGAAATGCAACTCCTCGTCGCTGTCCGACACAAAACGGTTGATGGCCACCACGGGCGTCAGGTTGAACAACCCGATGTTTTCGATGTGTTTCTGCAGGTTCACAATCCCGCGCTCGAGCGCCTCCACATTCGGCGTCTTCAGGTCGGCCAACGGTTGTCCGCCGTGGTATTTCAGGGCGCGAATCGTCGCCACCAGCACCACCGCATTGGGCGAAAGACCCGCTGCACGGCACTTGATATCGAGGAACTTTTCAGCCCCGAGGTCGAACCCGAAGCCCGCTTCCGTCACCGTATAATCGGTCAGCGAAAGTGACATTTCGGTCGCCAACACCGTGTTCGTCCCCTGCGCAATATTGGCGAACGGCCCCCCGTGCACCAGTGCGGGCGTACCCTCGATGGTCTGCACCAGGTTGGGTTTGATGGCATCCTTCAGCAGTGCCGCCATCGCCCCTTCGGCATGAAGGTCACGCGCATAGATGGGGCGTTTGTCGTAGGTAAAGCCCACAAAAATATTCCCCAGGCGACGTTTCAGGTCGGCCATGCTCGTCGCCAGACACAGAATGGCCATCACCTCCGAGGCTGCCGTAATATCGAACCCCGTCTCACGCGGCACCCCCGAAGCCGTACCGCCCAGCCCTACGACAATATTACGCAACGAGCGGTCGTTCATATCCATCACCCGTTTCCACGAAATGGTACGCGGGTCGAGCCCCAGCGAACGGTTCTTGCTCTGAATATTGTTGTCAATCAGTGCGGCCAGCAGGTTGTGCGCCTTTTCGACCGCCGAAAAGTCGCCCGTAAAGTGCAGGTTGATATCCTCCATCGGGAGCACCTGCGACATTCCACCGCCCGTAGCGCCCCCCTTCAGCCCGAAAACCGGCCCCAGCGACGGTTCGCGAAGCACCACGCACGAGCGTTTCCCGATGCGGTTCAGTGCCTGCGAAAGGCCTATCGAGACGGTTGTCTTCCCCTCGCCGGCCGGCGTTGGCGAAATGGCCGATACCAGAATGAGTTTTGCGTCACGCCGCTTCTCGCGGTCGATATAGGTCAGCGGTACTTTGGCCTTGTACTTGCCGTACAACTCCAGGTCGTCCGGATTGATTCCCAACTGTTTGGCCACCTCCGTGACCGGTCGCATCCGCACCGAGCGGGCAATTTCAATGTCTGTTTTCATAGCCGTTGTAGGGTTTGGAAATGACGGTTTCGTCGTGTTTCAGTTACCAAATATACAACCTTTTTCGTACATTAGTGGTTCCAATACCGAACCGCGCTGCGACATGAAAATTCGTATCCTGGGCCCCGCCCATCCCTACCGAGGCGGCATCGCCAAATTCGACGAAGTGCTGGCCGACGTCTTCGGACGGCAGGGACACGACGTGAAAATCATCAACTTCACGCTTCAATACCCCTCGTTCCTCTTTCCGGGCCGTACCCAATACACCCGCATGGCACCGCCCCAGGGTCTGACCATCGAACGGCGTATCAACTCGGTCAATCCGCTGAACTGGCCCTCGGTGGGACGCGCCGTGGCTCGCGAGGAACCCGACCTGGTGATTCCCCGTTTCTGGATGCCTTTTATGGGGCCGTCGCTCGGAACCATCGCCCGCAGCATCAAACGGCACCGTCCCCAAACCAAAGTGATTGCTCTGGCTGACAATATCGTCCCGCACGAACATCGACCCGGAGACCGTCCCCTGACAGCCTATTTCCTGCGGCAGACCGACGCCGTGGTCTATATGTCGAACGAAGTGGGAACAGACCTCGACACATTCCGCTATCGCGGTCTGCGAGCCATGTCGCCCCACCCTACCTATGACACCTACGGAGCCCCCGTCACCAAAGCCGAGGCCTGCCGAGAACTGAACCTCGACCCCACCCTCGACTACGTCCTCTTTTTCGGTTTTATCCGCGACTACAAGGGGCTGGACCTGTTGCTGCAGGCATGGGCCCAACTGAAGGCCGCCGGGAAAACCGCGGGACGCAAGTTGTTGGTGGCCGGAGAATACTACGGCAACCAGGAGAAATACGACACCCTTATCCAGTCGCTTGACCTGACCCACGACATTGTGGTACACGACCGCTACATCGACGAAAATCAGGTGCGGTACTATTTCGGCGCCTCGGACCTGGTCGTACAACCCTACAAAAGCGCTACGCAAAGCGGTGTCACACAGGTGGCCTACCACTTCGGCGTGCCGATGGTGGTAACCCACGTGGGTGGGCTTCCAGAGATTGTGCCGGATGGGCGCGTGGGCTATGTGGTCGATGTCGAACCGCAGGCCATTGCGGATGCCATCGACCGCTTTTACGCCGAACAGCAGGCAGAACCGTTCCGCAAAAACATCGAGACCGAACGACAACGCTTTACCTGGGAGGCACTGACCGCGACCTTCCTCGACCTCTACCACCAACTCGAAAAATAATACACCACAACATGAATATCAAATACCTCAGAATCAGCCTATTTTCTCTCGTTCTATTCGTTGCAGGCGTCAGCCTCGCGGCAGCCACGGAACTCTATGACAAACTGATAGCCCTCAAAGGAGTCATATCGGTCGAAGAGCTTGACAAAGGGTTCTACGAAGAGCGCTACGCCGTGATGTTCGAACAGCCCCTCGACCACAAAAATCCCTCCAAAGGCCATTTCGAACAACGTTTTGTAGTGGCTCACGCCGGCTTCGACCGCCCGTCGCTTATCGTCACCGAAGGATACGGCGGGGCACGTGCCCTCAACCCGCGTTTTCGCGAAGAGCTCTCGGCACGCCTCAACACAAACCAAATCTTTGTCGAACACCGCTACTTCGGCGAATCGACCCCCAACCCGCGTAACTGGAACTACCTCAACGCCGAGAATGCCGCTGCCGACCTGCACGCTATCCGTCAGGCGCTGGACGAAATATACCCCGCCAAATGGATTGGCTCGGGGATTAGCAAAGGCGGTGAAAATGCCCTGATATACGGCATGTACTACCCCAAGGATGTCGATGTGACGGTAGCTTATGTGGGTCCCATCTGTTTTGGAGTGGAAGACGGACGCCACGAGCCCTTCCTCGAACAGGTCGGAACTCCCGAAGAGCGGGCAGCCATTCGTGAGTTCCAAACCGAAGTGCTCAAGCGCCGCAAAGAGCTGGTTCCCCTGTTCGACGAATACTGCAAGTCAAAAGGCTATCGCTTCCGTACCAACATCGACGAAATCTTTGACCTCTGCGTGCTGGAATATTCCTTCTCGATGTGGCAGTGGGGCACGCCCGTCAGCGTCATTCCCGCCTCGGACTCTCCCCATCAGGAGCTGCTGGACCACCTGATTGCCACCGTTTCGCCCGACTACTTCGCCATCAACGACGAACCCACGTTCTTCGTACAGGCACAACGCGAACTCGGCTACTACGGCTATGACACCACTCCGTTCGAGGGGCTGCTCTCCATCAAATCGGCCAAAGGGTATCTGCCGCGGGTACTGCTGCCCGACGACGCACGGCGCATCCGCTTCAGCGACGGACTCTCGAAAAAAATTGTCGCCTACTACAAAACCCACGACCCGCGGCTCATCTGCATCTACGGGGAGAACGACCCGTGGAGCGCAGCGATGCTCGATTCTGCCCTTTTTGTCGGAAAACAGAACATGAAACTCTACGTCGAACCGGGCGGCAGCCATCGGGCACGTATCAACACCCAAAGCGAAGAGATACAGAACCAAATCTGGAAGACCCTCGAAGAGTGGCTCTTCGGCATCTAACCTCCACTCTACACACCACCACAGTATGAACTACATCGAATACAACATCAACGTAGCCGGTTCGGACGAAGGCGAAATGGTTATTGCCGAGTTGGCCGACATGGGTTTCGAAAGTTTTTCGGACTACCTGCCCGACGGTTTCATGGCGGGTGCCGGGAGCGTCAAATGCTACATTGCTGCCGACACGGAGGCCGACAAGAACACTCACACCCGCATCCAGAACTTTCTGTACGACGGAGGATACCCCTACGAACGTAACGAAATTGAACAACAGAACTGGAATGCCGAGTGGGAGTCGCACTTCGAACCGATTGACATTCTGAACGGTCTGTGCTACATTCGCGCCCCGTTCCACGCTCCGCACGGAGCCCAATACGAGATTGTGATTATGCCCAAGATGTCGTTCGGGACGGGCCACCATGCCACAACCCACCTGATGGTGGAACAGATGCTGGCGTTGGACTTTGGCGGAGCATCGGTGCTCGACATGGGGAGCGGTACGGGTATCCTGGCCATTTTGGCAGCCATGCGGGGTGCCGTGGTGGTCGATGCCGTGGACATTGACGAATGGGCCTATGAAAACTGCCTCGAAAACGTACAGACCAACGAAGTACAGACCGTGGTGTGTCCGATCTTGGGCGATGTAAAGGCTATCGGGGGGAAGGTGTATGACTATATCCTGGCCAACATCAACCGCAACATCCTGATGGCCGATATGTCCCGCTATGCCGAGTCGCTGCGACGCGGCGGGCTGCTGCTGGTGAGCGGCATTCTGGAGGCCGACGTGGATACGATTGTACGGACGGCTCGGGAGGCAGGCCTGCACCAGACCGCTACCAATACGCGCGAGGGGTGGGCACAGATTACGTTCCAAAAGGCATAACCCGCACTCCGCTATTCCGATGCTGCTACAAAACGACCTTATCCGGCTGCGGGCCATGGAGCCTGCGGATGCCGAGGCGATGTACCGCTGGGAAAACGACACCGCGCTGTGGAACCTCGGTGAGGCGACCCGCCCCTTTTCGCGGGCAGCCGTGGAGGAGTTTATCGCACAGGCATCACTGGATATCTATCAGGCTCGACAGTTGCGCCTGATGATTGAGCCGCAGGCCTCTACCCCAGCGACGTCTACGACAAGCGGAGCAAGTGCGGTGGGATGCATCGACCTCTTCTGTTTCGACCCGCTGCATCGGAGGGCTGGAGTGGGGATACTGGTGTACGAACCCGCCTGTCGGCGGAAGGGGTATGGCTTGGCGGCGCTGCAACTACTGACGAAATATGCCTTTCAGCACTTGGAAATGAGGCAGTTGTGGGCCGATATCCCGTTGTCGAACACCGCATCGATGCGGCTGTTCGACAAGGCGGGATTCACGGGCGAGGCTATCCGCCGAGCCTGGGTGCGTACCCCAACAGGAACGTATGAAGATGCCCGCTTTGTGCAATGCCTTAACACCCAAATCGGTTAAATTTTTACGAAAATTCGGTCAAAAATGACCTCTTTTACGCTCTATGGACGCATCGAACGACCTGCTCCTGCGCATCGAACAGCTCGAGGCTGAAAATCGGAGGCTGCGCGAACGCGAAGCCGACAGCCTGCAAACCCTTCACACCCTGATACGCAAACTGCCGGCTGCGGCAGTAGCGCTTGGGGCGGGAAGCGTCGTGCTGCGAGCAAACGAACCCTTTGTACGAACCGGAGGTTACCGCACCATGCAGTTGGCCGAAAGAACCCCTGCACTGACCGGGGTGGCGTTGCGGGAGGTGCTGCCCGAGGAGCTGTGCGCAAGAGCCGAAAATACGCAGGCTACGGGCGAAGACATCGAACGGGAAGATGTCCTGTGGAACGGGACTCCCTATACCTTTTCCGTCTACAACATTCGCCGCGGCGAGCTGACCATCCTGTTGCTGCGGAATTTGGCTGCGCCCGACATTCGGGTCGAGGAACTCACCGCACGGCTCCAGGAGGCCGCCGACCGCAATATCCGCATGACCCAGCAAATCGCCTTTCTGCTGGGCGAGGAGGTCTCGGAGAGTGCGAAGAGTATCGGGTCAGTAATCCGTGCGCTGCAGGCAACGAACGGACATCCGCAAACGGAGGAGTATGAAGAGCGTTGATTTATATGTAGAGACCGTGTGCCAGCAGGCCTGTTGCGGAAACGAGGCGCCGTGCGGCGACCGTTTCCTGCAACAGCAATTCCCCGCCCAAGGCCACACGGTGGTGGTGCTCTCGGACGGAATGGGCCACGGCATCAAGGCCAACCTGCTCTCGACCCTGACCGCTTCGATATTCATGGGCATGGCCGGTGCTCCGCAATCCATCGAAACCACGGCTCGCACGGTGATGCAAACCCTTCCGGTGTGCAGCGTGCGGAAAATCAGCTACTCGACCTTTACGCTGGTCGATATCGACCATCGGGCGGGTGTGGTTCACCTGATTGAATACGACAACCCACAGGCCTATGTTTTCCGTCGCGGGGTTCCGTTCCCCGTAACGCGTCAGGCACACCCCTACACCCACCCGCAGACAGGACGGATGCAGACCTTCTATACCAGTTCGTTTCGGATGGAGTGCGGCGACCGTGTGGTGGTGGTGACGGACGGAGTGACGCAAAGCGGGATAGGTCGTGAGGGTTTTGATGCCTTTGGGTGGGGTCGTGCAGCGGTGGGGGATTTCTTGGCGGGTCTGCTGGAGCGCGACGCGGAGATAACGCCGCGGAGTATGGCGTCGGCAGTCGTTGAGCGAGCCGTGGCGAACGATGAGGGGATTCCGCGCGACGACATCAGTTGTGTGTCGATACAGATACGTCGCCCGTGGCGAGTGATGCTGTGTTCGTGTCCGCCGTCGTTGTCGAGCGATGTGAGCGCCCTGGCCGAGGAGCTGCGTGCTTTTGAGGGGCGCAAAATCGTGTGCGGTCATCGGTTGGCGGAGCAGATTGCCACGTCGTGGGGAGTTCCGCTGCGCCAGCAACTGACCTCGACCGACCCTGAACTGCCACCGCAGTGGGAGATTGAGGGGTTGGATTTGGTGAGCGAAGGCCTGCTGACCCTGAGCAAGGTCTTGGAGATACTGGAGCGCTATTCGGAGATTCCGACGGGTCGTGGAGCTGCGTACCATATCTGCGAGTTACTGTTGGGAGCCGACCGCATCGAGCTGGTGATAGGGATGCGTCGGAGCAACACGGCAGAGGCGGATACGGAGGCGTTGATATTGCGTCGAAAGATATTGGGAGCTATTGCGCGGCGTTTGGAGGGTGGTTTTTCGAAGCAGGTAGAGGTACGTTATTTGTAGGGGGCAGGGGTAGCGATAAAAAGGGGCGCCGCCGCGGCACGGGTGTTGTGCTGCGGCGGCGCTGTTGTTGGGGTTTCCCCCGCGTTGGTTTGTCTAACCTGTTATTCTATAGGTATGTAACCCGCCTCAGTAATTTCTGCCTGTGTCAAAGTGCGCATCAAGCGAATCGGTGCACCAAGAGAAGTACTTGCAATCGAGGGTGGCAAGCTATAGAAGCGGATGTGTTGACTAGCTACCATAGTTGCATTTAACTGAGTTGCATAGTAAGCATTTGAAGTAGTCATTGGAAAATAACAGCCCACATAGGTTCCTTTTCCCGCATTTAAATCCCAATATTGAGAGATAAAAAACAGTCTTCCTTTCGACATAACACCGTGAACAGCTAAACCAATATAGTACGTAATATTTGCTTGGGCAGCATTAAAAGAATATCCCCATTTTGCTTTATCTGCCGTTTTATACCATGGAGAGAACTCCGCTGCATCATCTGCATTGGTTCCTGTACCCACATCGGTAAACATCTCATCAAGAGCTTCAGTGATTGTTTTAGAAGAATTATAAGTCTCAGTACCTTTCCATTGGGTATATGTAATTTCTGAGTAAGCTTTTCCCGTAATGTGCATTTCAGGCTGAAAATGATAATTGCCAGCCGTCACAAACTTCCCATCTTGAATACGCGGGTCGGCTCCTACATTGCGGTCTGCAACCAATATATAGTCCCTTTTCTGTGCATCCTGTATAATTACATCATTGATAGTACAAGAAGTCTTCACGGTCACGGTAACATTGATACTTTGCGTCTCTCCCTCACCATTCGGTACTGCCGTAAAGGTCAGCGTCCCGCTAAAGGTCGGGTCGCCCGGCCCCGTACGGAAGACATTAATCCATATCGACTCCCCGTTCTTCAGCCCCGTAATACTATTGGCCACTGCACTATTACTCCCCCACTTCGCCTCTGTCTTCACAGCCGCCGGGTCTGTCTTGGTCAGGAAGAGGTCGTAATCCTTGGCAAACGACGATTCCACCTTCCAGGTATAATTATCCGGGTCGGCCAACTGCACCGTAAACTTGCGCTGCGCCGAAACCCCATTGGGTCGCACATTCGGTTCCGGGTCAAAACCCTCAACCACCAAACCCTCCTGGTCCTGAGGCTCCGACGGGTTTATCGACAACAGGTAATCACTCTTCGGCTGCGTAATCTGAATCATTACAGGATTCACCGAACCATCCACCTGACCATCCGAGCCCAAACGCTGAACCTTGAGGGTAAACGCACGCTCGCCGGCCGTAATGTTCGTCGGAACATCTACCTCCAACACCCCACGATTGGCTCCCTTCAACGTCCACGTAACCCCGGCCGTCGCCGCCGTATTGTTCGGGTCCGTCACCGACCAACCCGACTTCAAACTCCCGGTCTCCACCTGAAACCGTAACGTCGCCCCACTCCCGGCTACCGTCTGCTCCACAGTGCCCGTCTGACCATCGACCATCAACGTAGCCATCTCGTCCTTCGACGAAAACTGCATCACCGATACCGTGGCCGTCAAAGGCTTCTGCGGATCCACCGTACCCCCGCTCGCCTTCACTATCAACCGTGCATTGCGCGAAAAATCCGTCGCATTGTCCTCCAACGTCGTCACGCTGAACTGACGGTCATCCACACGAGCATACCGAAACTTCGAAGACTCCTCACCTACCAACGTCGGGTCCCACTCCACTGACCACGTCAACCCATCCTTCACCACTACCTTCACGGCCTCCGACAAATCCTTGTAACCGTCAAACGTTACCATCGCTCGCGATATCGTCAGATAATTCCCCTTGTCGTCAGTCACCGTGTTGCCGTCGTCATCCGTCCACGAATCATCCACCGTGTAATCCAACATCGGGGCCTCTTCATCATGAGCCCCCTGCTCGTCATCCGAACCCGGACCCTTCACCGAATTGATAATCGCCAAATAACGATAATTACGACGCAATATCTGACTCCGACCATTCTCGGCCATGTTGAACCGATAATAGGTCAACTTCTTCTTCGGATTCTCCGGAGTATTGTCCGTCCCGTCCTGATAATAACCACGTATCATCAAATAGGTCGTCTGTGAATCGTTCTGCACTACCACCGGCACTATGTTCGGGAATGCATATACTCCACCGTTCAACTCCTGTACGTTCTGTGTCGGAGCTGATACCGATATCCAACTCTGGTCACTCAACCCATCCACTATCCCGCCCTTCGGTGCATCGTTGTGAAAATAATAACCCGCACTCCGGTAATTACACAACTTAACCGCATCGATTATCAAATTCTGAGCCGCCAAATGACGTAAATCCAACCGACATACACTTCGCGAAAAATGAGCCGAACCCGTGAACTCTACCCTCCCGTCACTCTGCTCCGTGAACTGAAAAGCTATCTCGTGACCGTCACCGTCCACAAACTGACCCCACATCGGCAAACTCCCTGAATGAGTGCTCCCCGATGAATGGTCCATGTTACGCTCCGCATAAACCTGCTCGTACATCTCATCATAACTCATCGTCGATGACTGCTCCAAATAAGCATCAAACGACGCAAATCCAGATGGCACATGGTCATGGGAATTCCCCAAAACCAACGTCTTGTAGGGAGTGTTCGGCGTCAATACCGCCGGTATCGGAAACGTGAAACTACTCGTCCCGCTCGTCACATTCGCATGCTGATAGGTCACATAACTTCCCTCCTCGGTGTAAAAAAGAATGTGTACATCCACCAACGTCCGCTCGTGACCCAATACGGGAGTCGAACGCGTCTCCATCAAACCATCTATCGTGTACCCCACACGAACCGTCCCCGGAGCCGGAACATCCATCAGCTCCGAACCCGCTCGACGCTCACATCCCCATACCGACAATACCGCCACCAACCCGAATATCAGGCTCCGTATCTTACGTGTCTTCGTCATCATGTTTGCTGTTTTGGTTTATACTCTCGTCTGATTAAAACTCGCCCGGAAACTCTCCGCCATCCTCCCACGGAATCTCCGAATAGGGATTCTGAACCAACGTCACTATCAACTCCAACCGAGCAATGTAAATGTGCAATACCTCCTCTCGAACCTCCTCGCCCTCAGGACATGCCTGCAACGTGCGTATCACCAAATTACCACCCTGCTCCGTGGCATCCGGCGACGGATTGTCGGCAAGCTTCTTCACACTGAAATAGGTACCGGTCACCGTCTCCGCACTGCTTGCCTCGCTGCCACCTATCGACATCGTCCCCGACGAGGGAGCAATGTTGCTCAACAAACTCAACAACGCCTCCAAGCCGGCTCCATCCGCAAACTCTATCCGCTTGCGATTGACAGATGCCCAGTTCGTCCCGTCAAAAACAATGTCCTGATTCTCGTCCTCCCACGGAATTATCGTGACATCTATGTCGGCCGTCTGAGACTTATACGCATCCTCCGGGGTAGCCTCACCCGAACTCCGTACGGCCGTTATCGTCACATTGTAACTGTGATTGCGCAACACATCCATCAGGCCACGAACACCATCACTGTCCGTCGTCGTGAAATCAATCCGATAGTAACTGGTCTTGCCGCCCTTATAGCTGCCGCCTACAACCAGTGCACAACGGTTTTGATGATTCTTATCCCCAGGAACTGCCCCTGGCTCCAAATGCGTATCTGCTTCCGGCAGATATATCTCTGCCTCCGACCGATTGTCCGACACGCTGTACTTCCAGGGCGAGGCTATCGCTATCGAACCCGTACCCTCGGCTACGGACGGCTTGACCACAACCGTCGAAGAAACACTCCCAAAAGCATCCGTCGTCGGCATCAGCCAGCGACGCTCACTCGCCCGATACACATAGGCCTCGGTCAGCGTAAAATCGGTCGTTGCCGTATTGTAGAGCTGCACACGAGCCACATCCCGCAACAACGACACCGTCAAGGGTTGGGTCTGCGGTGTGGCCGGCACCAGCACCTCTGTCGTGCGTCCGTACATCGGAAATGCCTCTCCGTCGGACTGTACGGGTGCAGAAACAGCCTCATAAAGAGCCTCCTGCAGTGCCGCATAATCCATCTTCCCAATCACACTGCGCAATCCGTCAATCGTAATCTCCGTTCCCTGGCCATTAAAATCCGTCGCCAGCGTACGACCCAACACATTCGCCAACACTACACACGAAAAGGTATCATTGGCATCATCGGCATCCACCACAAAACTAACCTGAAAACTGACTGCCGTACCGTCTCCCTCCGGGGTCAGACTGCGCCCCTGCGAAACAGCATACAATTTGGCCGTCGCTTGGGTCCCCTGGAAAAACAGCACCACGGCATTATCCACACGCGATTCGTCGGTCGTAGCCTGAGAACGGGTCGCACCAAAAAATCCATTGGGCGTACGCAACCGCAACTCAACGGTAACCTCCTGTTCCGAATCGGCCGAAGGAAGCCCGTCGGACCACTTGTCGCGCACACACGAAAGGGGCAACAGCGCAAGTATCAACCACAAAAAGGGGATGAATAGTTTGATTGCTCTTTTCATAACTCATGTTTTTTCGGAATGGCCACCTTTAGCCCAGTCCACCATTCATGTCCACCACGTGCCAATCGTTCACATAAAGTTCCACACGAACCGAACTGTCCGACGACGATGGTTTAACCTCCAGGCGTATGGTAAATTCGTCCTCCAGGTCGAGATTCGTACCGGGTTTTTGCAGGAGTAGTTCCGAGAGGCTCCCATCGAAGAGCGTCTGAGCGGTACCGTCGCTTTTGACCGGCGTGGACAACAGTTCGACCTTCAGCCACGAATCATCCTCAGGCCATAGCCCGAGCACCGTGTGGTCATACGACGCAACCCCATTGGTATAACCTGCCTCGGGCAGATAGGTGACCGGTTGCTGTGTGCGGATGGTATTGTCGAATGCGTAGTCGCCATTGGCGCTGCGGATGGAGCAGGCCACCTGCTCGCGTTGCGTTTCGGTCAAGCCGGTAATCTCTATCCGTACGTCATTGGAGTTTTTATGCAGGTCCATGACCACCTCGGGCAACAAATTCCCCGTCACTCGAACATCACGACATACCGCATGAAACAAATGTTCCTGCTGCTGAGATACCGTTTCACCATCCTGCTCACGGCGAATGGACATAAGTGCCTGCTCGAAAGACTGCATCGAGCTGAAACGATAGCGTTGCACTACGCCTCCCCAGGCCACTATGTCATACTCCCCGGGAGGAACCATCCATTCCAATCCGTTGTCAGGACTCAACATGTCAACGTCAGGGCTGAGTTGTGCAACCAACCGTCCGCTTGCCGCGTCATACAGGAAAAGGTCCAACTGGGTCACCTCGGCATCAAACAAGTCGGTTTGTTCGACATTATAGGTGTACGTAAACCGTAAAGGCAACGGATAGCGGCAGTCCGAACGGTCATCGCGAACGCATCCCACAAGAAGGATTGCCCCAGCCGTGAGGAGGAGCAATCCATTCAGGATGTTTCGTGCCGTTATCATGACAAACACGTTTTTTTCAGAAAATTAGCCCAGCGGCTCGTTCATATCCACATCGGTCCAGTCTTCCACCGTAATAGTCACTTTGAGCGAGGTTTCGGTTTCTACGGGGCGGTTATCATCCGGGTCCACCAAATCGCCCGGGTTATTCCAACCGATGTTGTTGATTTCGGTAACGGTGACTTTGTAGAAGTTGTTACGCAATACGCTGTAGCGCTCCTTGGAGGTTGCCTTATTGATATCGCGCAGGTTCAGACGGTAGTAGCTGTACCCATTGGTATACTCCAGCACGGCGTATTTCGCTTTATCGGGGGCTGCAGAGAGGTCACCGCTTGCTAAAACAGCATCTGCCGTTGCTTTGTCTTTGTAGATACCATAGTACGATTCCAGGGTCTGATAATTTTGGTCCATCGCCTGGTCTGTCGAATACTTCACAATCGCATAGAAGGTACCCGTTAAGCCATCAAATGTACCGTCCTCGCTCGTCCACTTTGTCGGCGTAGCCTTGACACGCACCAACATACAGGTAGTGTTGTTCATCAGCGGAGTGGCGTGGACATTCTCAGCCGTATAGTGCGAATATTCAACTACAGTTTTTATCTCTGAACTATTATTCTGGTCAAAACCGTTTACACGTGCAGCAATCCATTTTGCATCATCATTGTATACATCATACCACTTCGTCACTTCACCGGCGGACTCTCTATCTCCCAGAGCCACATACATCTGCGTCTGCATCTGTGCCAACTGCGTGGAAGCATCCGTAAAATCTACGGCTACATTTTCCGGTTGGAAGTTTTCCGAGGTTTGCACATTGCTGAACAAAAGCTGGCTCTTGGCTGCGGCGCGCGTCACCGACAGAGAAACCACATTCGGGTCTTCCTGGTCTTTTTCCACCAATGAAGCAGACTTGGAGCCAAACATCAGGAACTTCGAAGCCGTGGCAATCGGAACTGTAATATCATATGCGTCAGCCGCACCGACATTCACCGCTTCGTACGTCATCTGCTCGAATGCACTCAGAGACAACCCCGGGGTCAGCGGAGTTACCTTACTGCTATTGTTGGCAATCACATAAACCGTTTTCTGCCCCGTGGTCGTCTGAATCACGCCCGTCTCGTAACCGGAACCCGAGGTAACCGACACCGCCTGAGCTACCGTTTCCAAGACGCCGCTTTTGTCGAAAATCAAAATATCGACATCTGTAATCTCTTTCTCCCCTACCTGTGAAGCAGCACGTGTAGCCACCTTCGAACCGGGATTGCTCACAACCACCGAAATCGAAGCATAGGTCGGAATACCCTCCGGCACCTGCCCCTGCTGTCCGTAATTCGTCTCTTTGTTACATGCCGCCAAAAACGCGGTCGCCGCAGCCATTGTGACTGCAAAAAGTTTCAGTTTCATCTTGTCAAAGTTTTGGTTAGACACTAGGATTTGATTTATTCTCTAATCGTGTAATCAATGCTGCACTCGATTCGACGCAGTTGCGGGAAAACCTCAACCATCAACCGCCGATACGGAACGCCTCCGGATAGCTCCATCAACATACGCTCACGCCCTTCATAAACCCCCACATTCCGAACGATATACTCGATATAGGTTCGTTCCGCCAGATTCGGAACCTTGGACAAGGCCACCAACAAACCATCCCAATCCTCACCACGTCCCTCTACATGCAACAGTTCGCTCAACTGCGGATAACGCTGCATAAAGTAATCGGCAACCCCCTGCGCACGCTCATAAGAGAGTTTATTATTATAGGCGGCCGTTCCTTCAATGGAACAATACCCAATAATCCGAATGTCGTGAATGACTATCGTCGTATCGCGGCGCATCCGCTCGACAAATCGCGAGAGAGCGGCCAACTCGGCCTGGTTCTCGCTATTTTGTAGCGGCACCGAACTCCCCACACTATACTGGAGGTGCAATGTCAGTTTCTCGTTGCGCACGGCAGTAGGTTGAGAAACGGAACGCTCTATCGTATCCCGAACCACAATCGTATCCCGAATGTAGAGCGTATCCCGCAACCCGCGCCGTACCGGACGAGAGATAAATCCAACCTCACCCCGTGCTATCCGACTCTGTTTACGCCGTTTGGCTCCGAAACGATAAATCAGGTTCAGGGCTATTTTCGTCGGACCGATATAATGTTTTACGCCGGACGACAACCGTTCGCCACAAACCACCGGACAAAAACGGTCATAGTGGGCATAGATGTACCCAAACCCGATTTCCCCCTCCATACCCCACCGTTCCGAGAAATTCCACCGATAGCCGTAGGCCACACCGGCACCTACACCCCAACCCTCGTGCCGATAGCTGTTCGTCTCGGGAAAAGTCCGAAACGGCAGATACATCCGATTCAGATTATAGACTCCCCCCAAGGCATGAATACCAAAGAAATGACCCAGCTGGCGCTCTTTGGTCCAAATACGCAGCTCGGGTTGCACCATCCAATGTTTCCATTTGCGTCCGCCGGAGAAGGTCCACGGATTGTAGCTCCCCGAAATATCGAAACTCAGCCGCTTTCCCCAGCCATACTCCAACCCCAGCGCAATACTCGTTGTCGCATCGTAGAGCAGGTTGGTTTTCAGGTCAAACTCAGCAGCCGGAGCCTCTACGGCAAGGCTGTCCGTCCTGGGTTTCGGCTTGTCCGCGGCCCAAATCGACGGGGACCACAACACCCCACACACTATCAATACACGGGTAAGATATCGTACCATAGGCAGCATGTCTCTTGATTGCTATTGTCTCTGTCACTGTCCCTTTCATGTTACGAAAGGGACATAACACCACAGATACGAACCTTAAAAACTGCCACTTGATGGAAACTCGACAGACCCTCCACTCCCCATTCGGGTTCCCCCATGCCGCCTCGCACGGCACGCCCAGAATAGAACTCTCCCATTTGGAAGAACACATTGCCTGTTCGCACTATTTGGGCCACCAGGAGGTGAAATTTCTGCATGTTCACCTGACACCCAATTCCCCGTATACCATCGGGAACAACGAGACCTGCATGCTCTTGTTTCTGCTGTCCGGTTCATGCCGAATGGTATCATCCGAGCAAGAGAAAGTAGTAGAAATGGAGAGTCTGCAAATGACTTTTCTGACGGCCGGACAACAGTCTACCATCATCAGCCGAACACCGAGCGAGTGCTTTATCCTGCGTTTTACGGAGTTTACCTTCTGCGAAATGCTGACCCTGCAAAACCTGACCCAACTCACTCCGGAAATGGGTACTGAAGGGAGCACCGTCCCCATTGCCCCGGCACTGCAAGCATTCCTGCAAAACATGCGTTTTTACATCGACAACCGCATACACTGCACGCACCTGCAACAGATTAAACAGGATGAATGTTTTATTTTGCTGCGCATCTGTTACTCGAAACCAGTGTTGGCGCAACTCTTCGCTCCCCTCTTGTCCAACCACGATTTGAGCCTCCGCATGAAAATTCAACAGTATGCAGCACATGCACACACCCTCGGAGAGTTGGCATCGCGCTGTGCACTGACGGAAATCACGCTCAAACGAAAGATTCAAAAATTCTTTGGTGTTTCGCCGTATCAATGGATGTTAAAACAACGCAATCGGCAAATTCTCTATGACCTGCGAAGCGGACATACCTTAAAGGAGACATGTTATACCTATAAGTTCTCCTCATTGGGTAACTTCACCGCCTACTGCAAACGACAATTCGGGTTTCCTCCCTCCAAAATCATACAACTCACGCCTGAGGAATACACCAAACTCATCGAAAAAATCAGAAGGTGAACTATTTTTAGAATTAATTGAGCTATTTTAATAAATCAGAGCGTTGTCCAAGCGGAACACGTGCGCTATCTTTGCATCGAAAAATAGCGACAAAAAATAAAAAAGGTTGCCCTTTCGTAACATGAAAGGGCAACCTTTTGCAGGACAAAGATAACCGGTTTTTTCATTTATTGCTGCCACAAACCGGATTTCCCCTCATTATATCCTTATTATCAACCCCCTACAATCCTTCTCAACCAACTCTCCAACCCCGACCGGACAAACCGTCTCACAACTGACATAAATCAGACCTTCTGCCTCGATGCCTATTTTTGTGGAAACACATCTCAACCACAAACAAACACCATCATGGCAACCATTCAAGTGATTCTCAAACGAAAATCGACGGCTCACCTATTAGCCATTCAAGTCAGGCATCGGGGGAAGAGCAAACTTTTGATATCCAAACACCAGGTACCCCCGGCCGCATTTTCGGAACAACGCATGCGCGTCCAAACGCTCACGGGGAGTTTGAATCGCAACGCTGCCGCTCGCATCAATGACACCCTCGAACGAACCTGCGCCCTGCTCCAAGAACGTATTACGCTTTTGGAAGCCTGCGGATTACCCTTTTCGGTCGATGACCTCTGTGACGGCATCCATTTTCAAGGAGAGACATCCCCCACGGACCTCTTTTCTTTTTTCCGACTCCAAATAGCCCTCAAAGCGGCCAAACACAAATACGCCTCCAGCCAACTATACACCGCGGCCATGCATGCACTCCAACAGTACACCGGAGCGGCCAGATACGCTTTCTCGTCGCTCACACGGGAGTCTATCACAGGCTATATCGAATATCTCCGCCTGCGCAACCTTGCCCCGGGCACCATTTCGAAGTATCTGGCCATACTCCACACAATCTGCCTGCGAGCCGCGTGCCATGGAACAAAAATCAATCGGGAACAACTCTTCTCCGGATTGCATCCCATGGTCGGGCGAACAGCCAAACGTGCTGTGGACAAATCCGTTCTATCCCGCATATTTCATCTGGACCTGTCCGACAAACCGACACTGAAATATGCCTCGGACCTCTTTTTGTTCAGTTTTTTTGCTCAGGGGATGTCCCTGGTAGACATATTGCACCTGCGACATACCAACATTCAGCACGGACAAATTCGCTACACGCGGGCCAAATGCGGAACCCGCATCTGCCTGGGCATTACCCCCCAGATGCAACAAATCATCGAACGGTATCAAGAAAACGGCAGCGAAGACAACTACATTTTTCCCACCTTACGTGGAGTGGCAAAGGGGTCCAACAAAGAGTACAAGGTTTACCGCGCCACCAACCGGGCTTTACGGAAAATTTCGAATCTGCTGCATCTGGAAGTGCCGCTCACCACCTATGTGGCACGGCACACCTGGGCCACCAATGCCAAAAAATCCCATATTCCCATACCCATTATTCAAGAAGCATTGGGACACACCTCCATCCGAACGACAGAGATTTATCTACAACAATTCGAGACACAGATTATTGACCGCATTAACGAGCGCATTACCCGTTTATAGGGCGGCATGCAGGCGGAATGGGCTTCGAACTTGCAAAAAAAGAGGACACCAAGTCTCCACTTGATGTCCCGAACAACTTGATGGCACCTGTGACTGGGATATATGGAAATTTTCCCGATACCCCCGCCACCGTATTCTGCATACCCCTACTCTATCATGGCTTTGTTGAGCAGATGGATGACTTTGCTAATCTCCATAAACGAAGCCCCTTTGGCCGCTCCGAACGAACCGCCGACCACAACCACCAAATCGTCGTTCGCCAGTTTGTGTTCCCGCTCCAGCATCACCAGCATCTGGTAGCTGAAACGGTCATGGGCAATGGCCGGTTCGGCGTACTCGGCATAGATCCCGTACGAAAGGGCCATTTCACGCATCACGTGTTTGCGGTAGCAGAGGGCATAGACCGGTTTTTCACCCCGGAACGCTGCCAAATAACGTCCCGTTCGCCCCGAAAGGGTATCGATAAGCACCGCCTTCACCGGCAGGTTCGTGCAGGCACGAACCGCCGAACGAGCCAACTGAGCCGTAATCTCGTTGTTAATGCGTACCATGTTCACATCGATAATCGGAGCCACCTCCTGTTCGATGGCCAGGGCGATTTTGGTCATGGCCTGAACAGCCTCCACCGGATACTTCCCGTTGGCCGTCTCGCCACTCAGCATAATGGCATCCACACGCTGGAAAATGGCATTGGCCACGTCGCTCACTTCGGCCCGCGTCGGACGGGGGTTGTTTATCATCGAATGCAGCATCTGCGTGGCGATAATCACCGGCTTCTTGCTCTCGATACACTTCTGCACCAGGTTCTTCTGCACAATGGGTATCTGCTCGGCATTCAACTCAACGCCCAAATCACCGCGTGCCACCATCACGGCATAGGTGTGGTCCAGTATCTCGTCGATGTTGTCCACACCCTCCTGGTTCTCGATTTTGGAAATCAGTTTAATCGTGCTGTGTTCCGCATCGAGAATCTTCTGAATGTCAATCAAGTCCTGTTTGTTGCGGACGAACGAGTGGGCAATGAAATCGAGATTCATGCGGATGGCCCAGTGGATATACTCCCGGTCCCGTTCCGTCAGTGCCGGCAGGTGCAGATGCACGGCCGGAATATTCACGCTCTTATGTCCTTTGATGGTTCCGCTGTTTTTGACCCGAGCAATCAGTGCACCGTCCATTTTGTCGGTCACCTCGAGGGCGATATCCCCGTCGTCAATCAGCACAGCCACCCCGACCGGCACCTCGTCGAAAATGTCGCGGTCATTCAGAAAGATGCAGTCCCGCGACGAAAGCTGTTGATTGTCGTCCGTTCCGCGCAGGGTCAGCATATCACCCTCCTGCACGGCAATCCCTTCGTCGGCCATACGGGTTGTCCGAATCTCGGGCCCCTTGGTATCCACCAGGATGGCAATTTTTTCGGACACGGCTCGCGTGTTATTCACAATGTTCGTGGCCCCCTCGAACGAGGTGTGAGCCGAATTGATACGCACCACATTCATTCCCGCTTCGTAGAGCGAGCGGATAAACTCCACATCGCAACGGCGGTCTGAGATGGTCGCCACAATTTTTGTTTTCTTTTCCATTAGCTTATTTTATTCAGCAGAGGATTATCATCCAAAACGTTACAAGAAACTGTAGACAGCCAAACGATAGGACTGCATGCCGAAGCCTGCCACCGAGCCGGCGCATCGCGGAGCAATCATCGAGACGTGGCGGAACGATTCGCGTGCAGCAATGTTCGAAATATGCACCTCGACCGTCTTCAGGCCGCACGCAGCCACCGCCCCTATGGCATCGGCCAGCGCCACCGAGGTATGGGTATACCCCCCGGCATTGAGAATCACACCGTCATACCGGTTACGGGCATCGTGCAAGGCATCAATCAGCGCCCCTTCGTGGTTCGACTGGAAATAGTCCAATTCGGCACGGTCGCCAAATTCGGCTTTCAATTCAACCAGATAATCCTCGAAACTTTGCGTCCCGTAAACCTCCTTTTCGCGCACACCCAGCAGGTTCAGGTTCGGCCCATTGATAATCAACAGTTTTTTCATATTTTCTCCGATTGAGGTTCAAATTTAGTGCAAATTTGGGTAATTTCGCTTTTCATGGTCTGTTATTTTTTCATGAAGACACCCCCCTCACCCTTACGGAACATGAGCGAGACTTCCATAAAAACAAGCTGGCAGCAAGCCCTGGACGGCTATCGCGACTATCTGCTTTTCGAGCGGGGGCTGTCGGCCAACAGCATCGAAGCCTACCTGCACGATGCAGGACAACTGGCCGCCTATATGCTGGCTGCGGAGCTGTCCAAAGAGCCTGCCGCGGTCGATGCTAAAGATATCGAAGCCTTTATGGCTCATCTTTTCGACCTGGGGGTGGGGGATACGACTCAGGCCCGTATGCTGAGCGGAGTACGGAGTTTCTTCACCTACCTGCTCCACAACGACCGTATCGAAACGCTCCCAACCGAACTTATCGACTCCCCGAAAATCGCCCGCAAGCTGCCTGACACCCTCTCCTACGACGAGATTATGCGCATGATGGAGGGCATCGACCTGAGCGCACCGCTGGGACATAGAAACCGAGCCATTCTCGAAGTGCTGTACTGCTGCGGACTGCGGGTCAGCGAACTGATAAACCTGCGGCTGAGCGACATTTTCGCTGCCGAAGGGGTGGTACGCGTCACCGGCAAGGGCAACAAGCAGCGTCTGGTGCCCATTGCCGAGACAGCTCTCCGGCAGGTTGAGCTATATCTCGAGCAGCGACGTTCGTGGAACGTCGCTGCCGACTCGGCCGACATCCTCTTCCTGAACAAAAACGGGAGGCAACTGACCCGTGTGATGATTTTCACCATCATTCGCCGTTGTGCCGCGGCTGCCGGCATCACCAAAACCGTCAGTCCCCACACCCTGCGCCACTCTTTTGCCACCCACCTCTTGCAGGGAGGAGCAGACATCCGAGCCGTGCAGGAGTTGCTGGGCCACGAGTCGATTCTCACGACCGAGATTTATACCCACCTCGAGATGGGCGACCTGCGCCAAGCGCTCGAAAAGCACCCTCTGGCGACTTTGGAGAACGAGGAAAACGAACCGTTGGACACCACCCAATAAAATACTATCAACTTACTGATAATAAACATAAAACAATCCACAAAAAATCATTTGGCAATCGTAATCCCCCGTTCAGCCATTTTGAACGGGGGATTTTTTATCTTTTCATTTGTGTGACCAAGATTGCTACCACATGAAACCTCTTCGCAGCGACATAACCACCCGCGGCCGACGTATGGCTGGTGCACGCAGCCTGTGGCGGGCCAACGGGATGAAAGACGAACAGTTCGGACAACCCATTATCGGAATTGCCAACTCCTTCACCCAATTCGTCCCGGGACACACCCATCTGCATGAAATCGGACAGGAAATCAAACGCCTTATTGAAGCCGAAGGGTGCTACGCTGCAGAGTTCAACACCATCGCCATCGACGACGGCATCGCCATGGGACACGGCGGGATGCTCTACTCACTCCCCTCGCGCGACCTGATTGCCGACTCGGTCGAATATATGTGCCAGGCGCACGGGGTCGATGCGCTGGTCTGCATCTCGAACTGCGATAAAATTACCCCGGGGATGCTGATGGCCGCCATGCGGCTCAACATTCCGACGGTCTTTGTCAGCGGCGGACCCATGGAAGCCGGTATGGTGGACGGAGAGGCGTATGACCTTATCGACGTCATGGTCAAAGGAGCAGACCCCAACATCCCGGACGAAAAACTGACCCGCATCGAACAGGGGGCCTGCCCTACCTGCGGTTCCTGCTCGGGGATGTTCACGGCCAACTCCATGAACTGCCTGACCGAGGCGCTCGGGCTGTCGCTGCCCGGCAACGGAACCATCGTCGCCACCCACGCCAATCGACGCAAGCTCTTTGAAGCGGCAGCCAAACGGATTGTCCACAATGCCCGCGAATACTACTTCAACGACAACGACAGCGTACTGCCTCGTGCTATCGCCACACGGCAGGCATTCCTCAATGCCATGAGCCTCGACATTGCCATGGGGGGCTCGACCAATACGGTGCTCCACCTGCTGGCTGTGGCACAGGAGGCAGGCGTCGATTTCACCATGAAAGATATCGACACCCTGTCGCGTAAACTGCCCGTGCTCTGCAAAGTGGCTCCGAACCACTCCTCCTTCCATATTCAGGATGTCAATCGGGCCGGCGGTATCATGGCCATTCTCGGGATACTGCTCCGCGACGGTTTGATTGACGGTACCGTGGGACGGGTCGATGGACTGACGCTCGAACAAGCTGTCGCCAAATACGATATTCACAACCTGGGGAACACGGCAACGGCAGAGGATACCGCCCGCTACCTCTCGGCTCCGGGCGGGGTCTACAACATCACCCTCGGGTCGCAACAGAACCTCTACCCCGACTACGATACGGACCGTGCAACGGGATGTATTCGGGACACAGCGCACGCCTACATGAAAGATGGCGGGCTGGCCGTCCTCTACGGAAATATCGCTGCGGACGGCTGCATTGTCAAGACAGCGGGTGTGGATGCCTCGATACTGGTGTTTGAAGGCACGGCCCGCGTCTTCGACTCGCAGGAACAGGCCAGCCAGGGCATCCTGAACGGCACGGTACAGGCAGGCGACGTAGTGGTCATCCGTTACGAAGGACCCAAAGGGGGACCGGGCATGCAGGAGATGCTCTACCCCACCTCCTACCTCAAAACCGTCCACCTCGACAAAGCCTGCGCCCTGCTCACCGACGGACGTTTCTCGGGCGGCACCTCAGGGCTTTCGATAGGACACTGCTCGCCTGAAGCGGCAGCCGGAGGCCTTATTGCCGCCGTCGAAGACGGCGACCCCATCCGCATCGACATCCCCAACCGCTCGATAACGCTGGCCGTGGACGACACGGTGCTGGCCGAACGCATGGAACGCATACGCGCCAACGGCGGGTTCCGTCCCGCACGCGAACGAAACGTAAGCAAAGCCCTGCGCGCCTATGCCAACATGGTCTCATCGGCAGACAAAGGGGCAACCCGCATCGTGGAATAGCCCTTCCCGACACTCCCAAACAGAACACCCATACTCACCACGGACAACCATGAGATATACCGATAAAGAAAACATCAGTGGCGCAGATGCCCTGCTCGCATCGTTGATAAACCAAGGCGTAGAGACCGTGTTCGGCTACCCGGGCGGCAGCATCACACCGGTCTACGACCGCCTGCAGGACTACCCCGAACTGCACCACCTGCTGACACGGCACGAACAGGGAGCCGTGCATGCCGCACAAGGCTACGCGCGCGTCTCCAACCAAACGGGCGTCTGCATGGCCACCTCGGGCCCCGGGGCCACAAACCTGTTGACCGGGATTGCCGATGCCATGCTCGACTCGACCCCCGTGGTCTGCATTGCGGCACAGGTACCTGCCGCTGCCCTCGGAACCGATTTCTTTCAGGAAGCGGACATGATTAACATGACCATCCCCATCACCAAATGGAACTACCAAATCACCCGCTTCGACGAAATCGTGCCGACCATTGCCAAAGCCTTCTATGTGGCACGCGCAGGACGTCCCGGCCCCGTCTACATCGAAATCACCAAAAACGCCCTGGTCGAACGCGGCGACTACCACTGGAAACCCTGCACGGGGATTCGAAGCTATAATGCCGTTCCGTCGGTCGAACCGCAAGCGGCTGCGGATGCCGTAGAGATGATTAATGCGGCCGAACGTCCCTTGATTATCGTCGGGAACGGCGTGAAAATCTCGGGAGCCGAAGCCGAAGTCCTTCAACTGGCCGAAGCCGGCAACATTCCGATAGCCTCGACCCTGATGGGACTCTCGAGCATCCCCAGCGACCACCCGCTCTACATCGGCATGGTCGGGATGCACGGTAACGTGGCGGGCAACCGCATGACCCAGGAAGCCGACCTGCTGATAGCCGTCGGAATGCGCTTTAGCGACCGCGTGACGGGCGACCTGAAGAGCTATGCTCCAAAGGCTCGGGTCATCCACATTGAAATCGACCCGGTCGAAATCAATAAAAACGTACGCACTGACCTGCCTATCGTGGCCGATGCCCGCGAGGCGGTTCAAGCCATCCTGTCGGCCGGCACCATTACCCGCAAACCGCGTCCCGAATGGCTGGCCGAAGCGGCCCGCTATGCCAAAATCGAGTTGGACAAGGTTATCAACCGCCAGCTGCACCCCAATCGCGAAGAGCTCACCATGGGCGAAACGGTTGCCACCGTAGCCGCTCTCTCGAAAGGCGAAGCGGTTATCGTGACCGACGTCGGACAACACCAGATGATGGCCGCACGCTACTCCACCTACAAACACTCCCGCAGCCTTATCACCTCGGGAGGGCTGGGTACCATGGGCTATGGTCTGCCCGCAGCCATCGGTGCCAAAGTGGCTCTGAATGAATGCCCATCGACCGCCGACCGCGACGTGGTCGTTTTCCTGGGTGACGGCGGCTTCCAAATGACCATGCAGGAGCTCGGGACCATGATTCACTGGGGTATCTCGGTCAAAGTCGTTGTACTCAACAACTCCTTCCTCGGCATGGTGCGCCAGTGGCAGCAACTCTTCATGGAAAAACGTTACAACGCCACCGAACTGGTCAATCCCGACTTCGTCAAAATCGCAGAGGCCTACGACATTCCGGCTCGTCGCGTCACCCGGCGCTTCGAACTGCAGGAGGCTGTCCAAACCATGCTCGACCACAAAGGCCCCTATTTCCTGGAGGTAATTGTCGGCCGCGAAGACAACGTCTTCCCGATGGTGCCCGGCGGCGCCTCGCTCGACGACCTGCTCTACTCCGAATAACCCCCCTCGTTTCACTCCGCACTGACACCAACTATGGCACCCATTAAAGATACGGACAACACTGTTCGCGAATATATCATCACCGTCTTCACCGAAAATCAGGTCGGTGTGCTGGGGCGTATCACCTCCCTCTTCACCCGCCGCAAAATCAATATCGAAAGCCTCAAGGTGAGCGAAACACCCGTCAAGGGGATAAGCATGTTCACCATCCACGCTTTCACAACCGAAGACACGGCCTGCCGTATCCTGAGCGGCATCGAACGCATCATCGAAGTGCTGCGGGCCGACAAATACCGCACCGACGAACTCACGGCCCAACAAATTGCGCTCTACAAAGTATCTCCCGAACTGTTCCTCAAAAACGGCGATGCCTGTCTCAAAGAGTACAGCGCACGGGTGATTGAAATCAATCCGGAGTATGTGGTGCTGGAGCGTACCGGCGCTAAAGAGGAAATCGAAGCCCTGCGCAAGTACCTCTCCGACAGTGGTATGCTGTTGCAGTTTACCCGTTCGGAAAACATTGTCCTGCACAACTCAACGGTCGAAACAGCCCTCAACGGTATTATCGACCGACAGGACTATTTGGGAGACTAAGTCATCCTTCCCATAGACTTGAAACTAATTCACTCAAACCAATACAAAACCAACACACAACAATGGCTAAAATCAATTTCGGCGGTGTGGAAGAAAACGTGATTACACGCGAAGAATTCCCGCTGAGCAAAGCTGCAGAAATCCTCAAAGACGAAACCATTGCCGTTATCGGCTACGGCGTTCAGGGTCCGGGTCAGGCCATGAACCTGCGTGACAACGGCTTCAACGTTATCGTCGGCCAACGCAAAAACTCCAAAACATGGGACAAAGCAGTCGCTGATGGCTGGGTACCGGGCAAGACCCTCTTCGAAATCGAAGAAGCCTGCGAAAAAGGGACCATTATCCAATACCTGCTGTCGGATGCCGGACAAATCGCTCTTTGGCCGACCGTTAAAAAACACCTGACGGCAGGCAAAGCTCTCTACTTCTCGCACGGTTTCGGTATCACCTATAAAGAAAAAACGGGCATAATCCCTCCTGCGGATATTGACGTGATTCTGGTCGCTCCGAAGGGTTCGGGGACGTCGCTCCGTCGTATGTTCGTGGCCGGCCGCGGGCTGAACTCAAGCTACGCTGTCTTCCAGGATGCTACGGGACGTGCCAAAGACCGTGTACTGGCTCTCGGTATCGGCGTCGGTTCGGGTTACCTCTTCGAAACCGATTTCAAACGCGAAGTATTCTCGGACCTGACCGGCGAACGCGGTACGCTGATGGGTGCCATCCAAGGGATTTTTGCGGCTCAATACCAAGTGCTTCGTGAACATGGCCATACGCCTTCGGAAGCCTTCAACGAAACCATCGAGGAGCTGACGCAATCGCTGATGCCGCTGGTGGCCGAAAACGGGATGGACTGGATGTACGCCAACTGTTCGACCACGGCTCAACGGGGTGCTTTGGACTGGTGGAAACCGTTCCGCGATGCCACGCTGCCGGTGTTTGAAAAACTGTACAGCGAAGTGGCCAACGGTAACGAAGCGCAACGCTCCATCGACTGCAACTCGAAACCGGACTACCGCGAAGGGCTCGAAAAAGAGTTGAAAGAGCTTCGCGAAAGCGAGATGTGGCAGGCAGGTGCCGTGGTACGTCAACTGCGTCCGGAGAACAACAAATAGTTTTCGCACACTCGTTTCGGCAAAAAAGAGAGGGTTTCCCGTTGTCGGGAGACCCTTTTCTTTTGTATCCGGTTTCAGTCGTGTACCAGTGGGGCCGGAAGGACGCTTTTCCGGGCGCAGCCGGCAGCACGATAACGGCAACTACTATCGAAGAAAATAATGCACAAACCATTTTAATATATGACGCAACTGGGAATAAACTGACAGAAGGAACTACGGGAGTAAAATCGGTGGATATAAACACCAGTGGGGTATTGAATGGGAATACGTCTCAGGTTTACACCATAAAGAACCCCTTGTCTTTTGTGTATAACCTAATTGGCCCATGGGACTGGTACACCAACACCGATGCCCATAATGATGCGTTGTGGGGTGATAACGCCAAGAAAAGTGCTTATGACCCCTGTCCAAACGACTGGCATATGCCGTCGAGAGGAACATGGAATGATTTATCTTCAACAGCATTTCCTTATTATATTGGTGGAGAGCAAATTTCCTCTGGCGACATAACCACAACCAACGGGCGTTTATATAATGTAATGGCTTGGTTTCCTGCGACAGGTCATCGCTACCGTGTTAGTGGTGCTTTGACCAACGTTGGCAGCATCGGTTGCTACTGGTCTTCGTCAGTGAGTGGTACAAATGCCATACGCTTGCGCTTTAACATGAGCGTTGTCAATCTCAACAGTCCCTACTACCGTGCTTACGGTTATCCCGTTCGTTGCGTGCAGGAGTAGCATGAGGGGGAAGGAAAGGAGCGGGATAAGGGGGGAGTAATCCGCAGG
>NBJMC04203__coassemble_252_pt1 | contig 39583 bp, 29 predicted proteins | sample NBJMC04203__metabat2_high_PE_019 | metagenome-assembled genome bin NBJMC04203 | reverse complement strand
ATCTTCGAGCTGGACGATGAAGCGAAAGTCCTCAACGAGTGGTTCGGACGGGCCGTGATTCTCTCCGACCGTCGTTTTACGTACGAAGAGGCGCAAAACGTTATCGAAGGAAAAGATACGGACAACCCCTTGAAAGATGCCGTACTGACCCTCGACCGACTGGCCAAGAAGCTGCGAGCCGAACGGTTCCGCCACGGCTCCATCGGCTTCGAACGCGACGAGGCGAAATTCGTGCTGGACGAACACGGCAAACCGCTAAGCGTCTATTTCAAGGAGATTAAGGATTCGAACCAGCTGATTGAAGAGTTCATGTTGCTGGCCAACCGCAAGGTGGCCGAGTTTATCGGTCGCAAACGCCCCGGACAACGCACCGAGCGGACCTTTGTCTACCGTGTTCACGACAAACCCAACGAAGAGAAACTGGCCAACTTCAAATCCTTCATCACCCGTTTCGGCTACAACTTCAAGGCCGACAAGGGGCGTGCCGTGGCCAAGGAGATGACCCGCCTGCTCACCACCATCAAGGGGCGCAAAGAGGAGAACCTCATCTCGACCCTGGCCATCCGTTCGATGGCCAAAGCGGTCTACTCCACCACCAACATCGGCCACTACGGGCTGGCTTTTGACTACTACACCCACTTCACCTCGCCCATCCGCCGCTACCCCGATATGATGGTGCACCGCCTGCTGCAACACTACCTCGACGGCGGCAAAAGCGAAGACAAAGAGACCTACGAAAAGCTGTGCGACCACTCCTCGGCCATGGAGATTCGGGCAGCCGATGCCGAACGGGCCTCGATTAAGTACAAGATGGTCGAATTCATGGAGGACAAAATCGGACAGGAGTTCGACGGGTCGATTAGCGGCGTGACCGACTGGGGTATCTATGTTGAGTTGGCCGACAATAAAATCGAAGGGATGGTTGCCCTGCGGGACATGTCGGACGACTATTACGCTTTCGATGCCGAGAACTACGCCGTGGTGGGTCACACCACGGGTCGTCGGTTCATGCTGGGCGACGAGGTGCGCATCCGCATCAAACGAGCCGACCTGAGCCGCAAACAACTCGACTTCGAGATGGTGGGAGCCATCGACTTCCACACCCGCAAGCTCGACCGTCTGCCCGAGCCGACCACCTCTGCTGGTGAGTTGGGGGCTACACCTGCGGAGGCACGGCGGGCGGCACAAGGGCGCAGCCGAAGCGGAAAATCGCGTTCGCGCGGCGGAAAACGGAAACGGTAATCCAACTTTTGGAGGAGAGCACCGTTCCTTAGCGTCTTTCCGCAGCCTCCGCCATATCTCAGGAGGGGAGCCTATGACCGACTACATTGCCCTTTTCGGACGTTACCTGTCGGCCGAGCGTCGCTGCTCGGCCGACACCGTAGATATATACACCCGCGACCTGCGGGACTTCGAGCGCTACCTGCAACAGAGCGGCGACACGGACGACAACGACCGCTGTTCCGCTCCGATGGACCCTGCGGCCGTCTCGCTGAGGGATGTGCGCGGTTGGGTCATGCGCAACGTCGAACAGGGCATTGCCCCGGGCAGCGTCAATCGCAAAATATCCACCCTGCGCTCCTTTTTCCGCTACCTGATGCGCGAAGGTGTCGTTACGAAAAATCCCGTCCACGACATCAAGGCCCTGCGCCAGGGGCGTCACCTGCCCGTTTTCGTCGAAGAGAGCCGCATGGACCAACTGGTACGCGTACTCGAAGAACCCTCCGAAGAATTTTCCGTCGAACGGGATGCCGTTGTCATCCTGCTGCTCTACGCCTGCGGCCTGCGGCGCTCCGAATTGGCCGGACTGACCCTCAACGGATTAGACCTGACAAATCACACCCTGCGCGTTATGGGGAAAGGGGCCAAAGAGCGTATTCTGCCGCTGCTGCCCGCCGTGGCCGAACGTTTGGAACACTATTTGCAGCTCCGAACACAAGAAAAGATTTGCGAAAACGATAAAGATTTTTTATTTTTAACCAACAAAGGGAGACGATTGACCGATGCAGGTGTTTACCGCATCGTACGGATGTACCTCTCGTCGGCCGGGGTGCAGGGCAAACGCTCGCCACACGTGCTGAGGCATACCTTTGCCACCCACCTGATGCAACACGGCGCCTCGTTGCGCGTGGTACAGCAACTGTTGGGACACGCCTCGCTCGCCGCCACGCAGATTTACACCCACAACACCATCGAATCCCTCAAAAAAACCTATTTCCAGGCTCATCCCAGAGCCCATACGAACCATTACCAATCTAAGAAGGAGGACAAGGTATGAACATCCAGATTCAATCCGTGAAATTCGACGCCGACCAAAAACTGCTCGATTTCGTACAACATAAAGTGGGAAAACTCGACCGAATGATTGACAACAGCACCGGAGCCGAAGTAACCCTGAAACTCGACAAGGACGATGCCGCAGGGAACAAGGTGGTGGTACTGAAACTCTCGGTGCCGGGAAATGAACTGGTGGCCGAACGCCGCAGCAAAACGTTCGAGGAATCGGTAGACCTGTGTGTGGATGCCATTAAACGGCAGATTGAACGCTACAAGGAACGATAGACTCACTCCCGGCTGCTATCGCCTCCGTTTTTTCACCTTTACGTATGTGCTCAGGTACGCTGTGTGCCTGAGCACTTTTTTATCCTGCCAGCGGCACTGACAAGGAAGGCGTATTCATTGCCTCCTTCCCTTCCCTCTCCGCAGCCCATAAACGTCCAACAAAACAGGCGAGGGGCGAAAAAGAAAACGGATTTTCTTTTTCGCCCCTCGCCTTGTCTTGCACCACGGTCTGTTGCGGCAGCCGTTGGCCTGCCGCAACAGGCCCGACCCCGCCGACTACCTCGGTCCGCGGCCGCCGCCGGGCCGCGGACCGCCGCCCATAGGGCCCGCCGGACGGTCTTCCGTACCATAGTTGTCCGCATTGCGCCCTTTACGCGTATCGAACTTGTAAGTGAAGCTCACCATAAAGTAACGCTGCAACACATTCGACAACGTCGTCTGGATATAGCTGCTCTGGGTCGACTGGCGGAACGCACGGTTCTGGTTCAGCAGGTCATAGCCCGAGATACGCACCTCGGCCTGACGATACTTCAGGAACTTATACCCGATACCCGCATTGAGCAGTGCATAGTGCTGCGAATAGGAGGCCTGCGTCCCGAAGGAGTTGCGCCACGTGGCATCGAGGTTGATAAAGAGCCCCTTCCACAAATAGAGGTTCAGGAAGGCCGACAGGTCACTGCGGATGTAGCGGTCGAAGGTACGGCTTTGGGTCTGTTGGTCACGGCCCGTGGTAAAGGTGATACCCGGACGGTAGGCCACCGTGAAATCGACCGCCTCCGAGATGTTACTCGTCAGCGACAGGTTCAGGTTCACCCGGTTGCTGTTGGTACGATATTCGATATTGTCCTCGATGGAGGGAGTGCGCGTGTACATATACATCAACCCGATGTTCAGGTTACTGCGGATGGGGTTAATCGAGAAACCGTACATCGAGAAGAGGTTGGCGCTGATATACCCGTTGAGGTTCACCGGACTGGAGAGTTGAGCCCCCTTGACAATCGTCGTTCCGTCCACCACCATATCCTCCGTCAGGAAACGACGGTGGGTCGAGATATAATTCTGAATGAAGTTCACCCGTCCGAAGAGGTGGAAATAGTTGGACTTTTCGGGGTTCGCACGGTTGTAACGGATGTCAATGCGGTCCGTGTAGCTCTGTTTCAGGTTCGGATTCCCCACCGAAACATTCAACGGGTCGCTGATGTCATACAAATCCTGCAACTGATTGACCGTCGGCGTCGAAGTCGTCCGGCGATACTCGATGTTGAGGTGTTCCATCTGGCTGGGGTTGAACTCGAACCGCACGCGAGGCAACCAGGCATCAAAGTTGTACTGACTGGTCAGCATACGCGGATAGGTCTCATCGTCATTCAGCGTCGAGTACTGATAACTGATGGAAGCATTCAGATTCATCTTTTTTTGTTTCACCCAGTTGTACCCGATGGTCCCCACGTGACGCGTCTGGTCACGATTAAAGAGGTTCGAGGTGGTCGGGTCGGGGTCCAGTCCCAACTCCGTAATCAGGTCCCGAATGGCATCCAGCGACGCCAGTTCATCCGTCAGGTTGTAGCTCAACTTTTTGGAGTCGCTCTGGTCGTAGCTGAAACGGTAGCTGAACTGCAGACGCGACGATTTCGACAGCGGTTCGGAGTAACTGATACGCCCCGACAGGTCATACCCCGGCGCATCGAGAATCCCGATTTGGTTCAGTTCGTTGTAGGTCAGCCCGATGGTCTGCGCCACACTCTGGTTCAGCGACTCGTCGTCGGAAATCGAACCGTAGACCGACTCCTGGGTGCGTTCCCCCCAACCGTTCGTCCCGCCGCCCGAACCGCCGATAGAGAGCGTCCGTCCCGCCTTCTCGAAACGGTGCATCCAGAAGAGATTGGCCGAAGCGTCGTAAGTCCCTAACTGAGTCGCATAACGGTTGTTACCCGAAGTGTTCGGCATTCCGTTGAGCAGGCTCAGCGACATGCTGCTGCTGTTCCCGTGGTTGGTGGAGTAGGTAATACGCGGAGTGAAGAAGATGCGGTTCGTCTCGTTGGGGTTCCACTCGATGCGCAGATTGGCCCGATGCTGGTAGTTGTACCCCTGCGAACGGGTCGTGTCGTTCTGCAACAGGTCCTGAGACTGATACTCGCGACCCACAATCTGCCAAATATTGGCATTCACATTGTTAAAAAAGTAACTCCCGCTGATTTTGACCTTTTCGAAATCTCCCTGATAGTTCAAACCCGCCATCGTCGTGGTCTGAATCCCCCCGCGGACATTGGTCGTAAACTGGCTCGCGTCGATACCGCCCCCCATGCCGCCGCGGCGACCCGTCATCGCACCCGCAATGTCATTCAGCGTAAAACCCTGGTTATTCACATTGTTGCTCGAGGCCAATACGGTCCACCGCTGGTCGGCATTGAAAATATTGGCCGCCACACCGGCCGAGTAGCGGTTGTCGGTACCGTAACCGGCATAAGCCTTCCCGAAAACACTGTTGCTCACCCCGTTCTGGGTCACGATATTAATGGCCTTGATGCGTTCGCCGTCGTCGAAACCCGAAAACTTCGACTCGTCGCTCTTGTCGTCAAAGACCTGAATACTGGCAATCACGTCGGCCGGCAGCGTCTTCAACGCCACGGCCGGGTCGTCGGCAAAAAACTCTTTCCCGTCCACATAGACCTTCCCCAGCGTCTCACCATGCACCTCGACCGCCCCGTCGTCATTGGTCGTCACCCCCGGCATCTTCTTGAGCAGGTCCTCGCTCGAGGCATCGGGGTTGGTCTTGAAAGCCGCCGCATTGTACTGCAACGTATCCCCCTTGACCACCGCCATCGGCGCCTTGGCCGTCACCGTCACCGCCTGGGTCACCTGCGCCTCCGGCGACAGACGAATCGTCCCCAGGTCTACGGTCTGCTTCGCCTCGCCCACTACCCGGTAGTAGTTCTGATAACCGATAAACGTAATGGTCACGTTGGTGTTCTTCTCACGGCTCACCACCTGGAAATTCCCGTCGAAATCCGTCAGGCTCGTACGCTTGGCCGCATCAGGCTCCGATGCGTTGATAATCACATAAGCCCCCGTAATGGGTTTTCCGTCGTCACTGCCGATAACACGGCCTTTGATGGTCACTTGCGCCGTGGCTGCCGCCGTGGTCAGCACCAGAAGGGTGAAGAGTCCGATTACCCGTTTCATGTTCCTTTTCCTTCGCTTAAAATATGTATCACTCAAGTTTTAATACTGTGGTGTGAGAGAACCGCCGCCGGAAAGAGGCTGCCAGCCGGTCAGCGCGTCCCTCCGTGCGGTTTGCCTATTTATGACGCCTGCGAGGGAAAAAGTTTAATCGACTGTGGATATTTTTCCGAAGAAAACCGTTTTTTGGCACGAAAAATTGAACCGAAAGCCATTTTTTCGGAAATAAACCCCTAACTTTGTATGAATCTGTTATTGAATTCACAGTGCACCGACTACGGGTACACACACAGATTATTCACGAATAAATAACCCAAATACACTCACCATCATGGCAGAAGAAAAAGCGAACAAGCTGATGGCCGAATTTCCTCCTGTTACCACCCGGGAGTGGGAAGAGGCGATTGCCAAAGACCTCAAAGGAGCCGACCGCACCAAAAAACTGGTGTGGCGCACCCTCGAGGGATTCAACGTGGAGCCCTACTACCGGGCTGAGAACCTCAAGGAACTCAAACACCTCGACTCGAAACCGGGCGCATTTCCGTATGTGCGCGGCGTGAAGGCCGACAACGTGTGGCGCGTGCGCCAGACCCTCGAAGTGGGCGACGACGTGGCCACCGCCAACCAGGCTGCACACGATGTGCTGATGAAAGGAGTCGATTCTCTCGGCTTCGTCATCAAAAACAAAGAGTTCTCGGCAGCAGACCTCGACACCCTGCTCAAAGGCATTACCATTACGGCCGTCGAACTGGCCTTCAGCGGCTGCGGCGCCGCCCGAGTGGCCGAACTCTTCCTCGACAAGGTCGCGGCCGAAAAACTCGACCCCGAACAGGTCTTTGCCACCTTCGGCATCGACCCCCTCATGAAACTCTCCAAAAAAGGCTCCTGGGGCTGCTCTGCTCCCGACGGCGCCAAGCAGTTCGAACGCATCAAAGCCCTCCTCGAAAAAGCACCCCAGTACAAACGGGTACGCCTTATCGCTGTCAATGCCACGCTGCTCCACAACTGCGGCGCTTCGATTGTCCAGGAACTGGCCTTCGCCCTGGCCATGGGACACGAATATGTGGTTCGCCTGACCGACATGGGGCTGGATGTAGACCAGGTGGCTCCGGCCATTAAGTTCAACTTCTCGGTCGGCACCAACTACTTCATGGAAATCGCCAAACTGCGTGCCGCACGGCTCCTCTGGGCCAATGTGATGGCCCCCTACAACCCCAAACGGGGCTGCAGCTCCAAACTGCGGGCGCACATCCAGACCTCGGCCTGGAACCAGACCGTCTACGACCCCTACGTCAACATGCTGCGCGGGACAACCGAAGCCATGAGTGCCGCCATTGCGGGGGTAGACTCCATCGAAGTACTCCCCTTCGACCACGCCTACGAAAAACCGACCGAATTCAGCAGCCGCATTGCCCGTAACGTGCAACTGCTCCTGAAGGAAGAGTCGCACTTCGACCAGGTGACCGACCCGGCTGCCGGCTCCTATTATATTGAAGAGCTGACCGCCTCGATTGCCAAAGCAGCATGGGACCTCTTCAAAGCTGTCGAAGAGAAGGGCGGTTATGTGGCCGCCTTCGAAGCCGGGTTCATCCAGGACCAGGTCGAAGAGACCGCCAACAAACGCGACCAACATATCGCTACGCGGCGTGAAATTCTGCTCGGGACCAACCAATACCCGAACTTCAACGAAGTGGCCCCGGCCGAGATTACGGAGGCTACCGTGACCCGTGGCGGTCAGGCGTGCCACTGCGGCTGCAAACACAGCGGCCAAACGCCCGAATACCGTCCGCTGAAGCCCTATCGCGGGGCGATGGCCTTCGAAGCGATGCGCCTGCGCACCGACCGCAGCGGCAAAGAGCCGAAAGCCTTTATGCTCACCTGCGGAACCCTCTCGATGGCCCGGGCACGGTCGCAATTCGCCTGCAACTTCTTTGCCTGCGCGGGGATTCGCGTAATCGACAACACCTTCTTCCACACCGTGGCCGAAGGTATCGAAGCCGCCAAAGCCTCCGGAGCCCAAATCGTGGTGGTCTGCGCCTCGGACGACGACTACGCGGCAGTGGCTCCCGAAGTCTACGCGGCATTCAAAGGTACCGATGTCATTGTGGTGGTGGCCGGCGCTCCCGCCTGCCAACCGGACCTCGAAGCCGCGGGTATCTCGCACTTCATCAGCGTCCGAAGCAATGTCCTCGAAACGCTCGAAGCCTACCAAAAAGAGCTGGGCATCTAACCCGATACGCGAACCCTTAACTGACCAATCATGAGAGCTAAATTTTCAGATATAAATTACACCTCCGCAGCGTCGGCAGGCAGCTGCGGATGCTCCGCCAAGAAAGAGTGTGGCGAAGCCCCCGTGTGGATGACCCCCGAGCACATTGCCGTCAAAGGGTCCTACTCGGCCGATGACCTGCTCGGCATGGAACACCTCAACTATGCCGCCGGGCTGGCACCCTACCTGCGTGGTCCGTACAGCACCATGTACGTGATGCGCCCGTGGACCATCCGCCAGTATGCCGGCTTCTCGACCGCCGCCGAATCCAACGCCTTCTACCGCCGCAACCTCGCGGCCGGACAGAAAGGACTCTCGGTGGCCTTCGACCTGGCCACACACCGCGGCTACGACGCCGACCACCCCCGTGTCGTTGGGGACGTCGGAAAAGCCGGCGTGTCAATTTGCTCGGTCGAAGACATGAAAGTCCTCTTCGACGGTATCCCGCTCGACAAAATGTCCGTCTCGATGACCATGAACGGTGCCGTGCTGCCCGTACTGGCCTTCTACATCGTCGCCGGGCTCGAACAGGGATGCACCCTCGACCAACTCAGCGGAACCATCCAAAACGATATCCTCAAGGAGTTCATGGTGCGTAACACCTACATCTACCCGCCGGAATTCTCGATGCGGATTATCGCCGACATCTTCGAGTACACCTCGAAAAACATGCCCAAATTCAACTCCATCTCCATCTCGGGCTACCACATGCAGGAAGCCGGCGCCACGGCCGACATCGAAATGGCCTACACCCTGGCCGACGGGCTCGAATACCTCCGCACGGGGGTCAATGCAGGGATGGACATCGACTCGTTCGCTCCGCGGCTCTCGTTCTTCTGGGCCATCGGCATGAACCACTTTATGGAGATTGCCAAAATGCGTGCGGCACGTATGCTCTGGGCCAAGATTGTCAGCCAGTTCAACCCGAAAAATCCCAAATCGCTGGCCCTGCGTACCCACTCGCAGACCTCGGGATGGTCGCTCACCGAACAGGACCCGTTCAACAACGTGGCCCGCACGGCTATCGAAGCGATGGCCGCTGCCCTGGGACACACCCAGTCCCTCCACACCAACGCCCTGGACGAAGCCATTGCCCTGCCGACCGACTTCTCGGCACGTATTGCACGTAACACCCAAATCTACATCCAGGAAGAGACCAACATCTGCCGCGGTATTGACCCGTGGGCCGGCTCCTACTACGTGGAATCGCTCACCAACCAGATTATGCACAAGGCGTGGGCGCTGATTCAGGAGGTGGAATCGCTCGGCGGGATGGCCAAAGCCATCGAAACCGGTGTGCCGAAGATGCGTATCGAAGAGGCTGCTGCCCGTACCCAAGCGCGTATCGACTCGGGCGAACAGACCATCGTCGGCCTCAACAAATACCGTCTCGAAAAAGAGGACCCGATTGACATTCTGGCCGTGGACAACACGGCCGTACGGGAATCGCAGGTGGCTCGTCTGAAAGAGCTCCGCGCCAACCGCGACGAAACCGCCGTACAACGTGCCCTGGCTGCCATCACCGAATGTGTCCGCACCAAGAAGGGCAACCTGCTGGAACTGGCCGTCGAAGCGGCCAAGGTTCGGGCTACGCTCGGCGAAATCTCAGATGCCTGCGAAGCGGTCGTAGGTCGATACAATGCGGTTATCCGCTCCATTTCAGGTGTATATTCGGCAGAAGTGAAAGACGATGAAAAATTCGCAAAAGCCAAGGCGCTCTGCGAAAAATTTGCCAGGAAAGAGGGGCGTCAGCCTCGTATCATGATTGCCAAACTGGGGCAGGACGGTCACGACCGCGGTGCCAAGGTCGTAACGACCGGGTATGCCGACATCGGTTTCGACGTCGATATGGGCCCGCTGTTCCAAACCCCGGAAGAGGCTGCCAAACAGGCCGTCGAAAACGACGTACACATCGTTGGGGTATCGTCGCTCGCAGCCGGCCACAAGACCCTCGTACCGCAAATCGTGGCCGAACTCAAACGCCTTGGCCGTGAGGATATTGTGGTCATCGTGGGGGGTGTTATCCCGCACCAGGATTACGACTTCCTCTACCAGAACGGTGCTGCGGCCATCTTCGGACCGGGGACACCCGTGACCGATTCGGCCATCAAGATGCTTGAAATCCTGCTGGACGAATAAAACCGAGTCCAGTATAGAGCAGACGCGTAACGGCGGCCGGAAGGGATGCGTTCCCTTCCGGCCGCCGTCGCTATACACAGAAACTATCCCCCGTCGCACAATAAATTCCCGATTTATCCCGTATCTTTGCCGTATGATGACCCTGAAAGAGAAAATCGAAGCGCTCAAACGCCAACGAAATGCCGTAATTCTGGCACACTACTATACCGAAGCCGACGTACAGGATGTGGCCGACTTTGTGGGGGACAGCCTCGCCCTGTCGCAACGCGCCGCCACGACCGACGCCGATGTGATTCTCTTTGCCGGCGTCCACTTCATGGGCGAAACGGCCAAAATCCTCTCGCCGCAGAAAACCGTCCTGATGCCCGACATGGCAGCGGGATGTTCGCTGGCCGACTCGTGTCGGGCAGAGGATTTCGCCGCATTCATCGCCCAACACCCCGGCCACACCGTTATCTCGTACGTCAATACCACGGCCGAGGTCAAAGCCCTTACGGACATTGTCTGCACCAGCAGCAACGCCGTACAAATCGTTCAGTCGCTGCCCGAGGATGAACCGATTATCTTCGGTCCCGACCGCAACCTCGGCAACTATATCAAAAACGTCACGGGACGCCAAAACATGGTGATTTGGGACGGTGCCTGCCACGTGCACGAAGAGTTCTCGCTCGAAAAGATTCTCGAGCTCAAGAAAGAGCATCCCACGGCCAAAATCCTCTCGCACCCCGAGTGCAAACGGCCGATTATCCTGATTTCGGACTACGTGGGTTCGACAGCCGGCCTGCTCCACTACGCCGCCACCGACACCACGACCGACACCTACATTGTCGTGACCGAGCCCGGCGTGCTGCACCAGATGAAAAAAGCGGCTCCCGACAAGACCTTCATCCCGGCGCCGCCGATGGACTCCACCTGCGGGTGCAACAACTGCAGCTACATGAAACTGGTGACCCTCCAAAAGATGGCCGACGCGCTGGAGCAACTGGAACCGCAGATTGTGATTCCCGAAGAGACGCGCGTTCGGGCGGAAAAATCCATCCGCCGCATGCTGGAGATTTCGTCGCGGCTGGGGCTGGTATAGCGTTCTCTCCTCTGCATTACACATTATTCCGACCGCCGCAAGTTCCCGCTTCGTCGCCTCTCACAGGGACAGACAGCACCAGACCTGAAAAAGTATTTTGAAGATTTTTTATTTTTGCCGCGGCAAAAAATAAGAAATCTCTACATGCGAAAAAGCCTGATTGCCCTCGCCTTTGGAACCCTCGGACTGGGGATTGCCGAATTTGTGATGATGGGCATCCTGCCCGACGTGGCCGCCGAAATGGGAGTAGACATCGCCACGGCCGGACAACTCATCTCCGCCTATGCCATCGGAGTCTGCGTGGGCGCTCCGATGCTGATTCTCGCCCGTAAATTCCCGCTGAAAAACATCCTGCTGGTGCTCGTAGCCCTGATGATGGCCGGAAACCTCTTCGCCGCTGCGGCTCCCAACTTCTGGACCCTCTTCGCCGCCCGCTTTATCTCGGGACTTCCCCACGGAGCATACTTCGGGGTCGGCTCCATCGTCGCCGCCAAACTCGCCGACGAAGGCAAAGGCTCCTCGGCCGTCTCCATCATGATTGCCGGCATGACCGTAGCCAACCTCTTCGGCGTACCGCTCGGGACCTCGCTCAGCAACACCATCTCGTGGCGACTCCCCTTCCTGCTGGTCGGCATCTGGAGCGTCGTCACCCTCTTCTACATCTGGCGCTGGGTACCGCAGGTCGAAGGACTCCCCGACACCGGTTTCCGCGGCCAGTTCCGTTTCCTCAAACACCTCGCTCCGTGGCTCGTCCTCGGAGCCACGATGTTCGGCAACGGCAGCGTCTTCTGCTGGTACAGCTACATCAACCCCCTGCTCACCCAAGTCTCGGGATTCTCGGCCGAGGCCGTCTCGCTGCTGATGATTATGGCCGGAGCCGGCATGGTCGTGGGCAACCTCCTCGGCGGACGCCTCTCCGACCGCTACATGCCCGGACGAGTGGCCATGGTCACCCAAGGGAGTATCATGGTGCTGCTGCTCGCCATTTTCTTCGCTGCCCCCGTCGGCTGGCTCACGGCACTGCTCATGTGCTGCTGCACCGCAGGACTCTTCGCCATCTCCAGCCCCCAACAGCTGCTCCTCATCCGCTACGCCCCGGGCGGAGAAATGCTCGGGGCCGCCAGCGTACAGGTAGCCTTCAACCTCGGCAATGCCCTCGGCGCATACGTCGGCGGGCTGCCGCTGAAAGCCGGACTGGGATACCAATACCCGGCTCTCATTGCGGCACCCGTTGCGCTGATAGGCTTCACGCTCCTGCTGGCGTTCTATCGCCGCTACGAACGCAAGCCCCTGCTGCCCGCCAAGGTCGCTAAATAATGAAAGGATTTAGTGGGTCAAGACCTTGACCCCCTGTTCGGTCATTACGAACGTGTGTTCCCACTGCGCCGAAGGCAGACCATCGCGCGTGCGCACCGTCCATCCGTCCCGCGCATCAATCTTCACCCGCCAGTCGCCCTGATTAATCATCGGCTCGATGGTAAAGACCATGCCCGGCACGAGCAGCATCCCCGTCCCACGATGCCCGTAGTGGGCCACCTCGGGCTCTTCGTGAAACGCCAGCCCCACCCCGTGGCCGCACAAATCGCGCACCACCGAATAGCCGTTCTTCTCGGCATGGTGCTGGATAGCTGCCCCGATATCGCCCACAAAGCCATAAGGTTTAGCCGCTTCGGCTCCAATCCGGAGGCACTCGCGCGTCACCTCGACCAGCCGTCGTTTTTCGTCCGAGACCTCCCCTATCAGGAACATGCGGGAGGCATCGGAGTAGTATCCGTCGAGGATGGTCGAGACATCGACATTCACGATATCCCCTTCGCGCAAAATATCCTTCTCGCTGGGAATCCCGTGGCACACCACCTCGTTAATCGAGGTGCAGACACTCCTGGGGAACCCCTCATAATTCAGCGGCGCCGGCACAGCCCCGTGCGACACCGTATAGTCATAGACCAGGCGGTCAATCTCGGCCGTGCTCATCCCCGGCCGAATCTCCGACGCTATCAGGTCCAACACCCCCGTATTCACCACCCCGCTGCGACGAATCCCCTCAATCTGTTCGGGACTCTTGAGCAGTCGGCGCGACGGCACCTCGTGCCCCCGCTGACGATACCAGGCGATGCGTCGCTCCACCTCGGTCGAGGGGAGCGACGCCGCCCGCTCTTTCGGTTCAATTTTCATTTTCGGCATACACGAAGGTATGAAAAATTCCCACCCGTTATCCCAAGCCGCTCTGCCTGACAGGCGACCCTGAAACAGCTCGTCAGAAAGGCAAATCCTCCACCTCCGCGGGCAGCGGCGGCGTCTGAGGCGCCGACGACTGCACCGGAGCCGACGGAGCCGGCTGACCCGTCGGGACCGACGACACGCGAGACTCCCCATACCCCGTTCCCTCACTGCGCCGGGCACCGCCCAACAGGCGCACCTCATCGGCCACTATCTCCACCACGGTGCGCCGCGCACCGCTGCTCTCGTCGGTCCACTCCCGCGAGCGTATCTTACCCTCGACATACACCTGACTCCCCTTCCGAATATATTTCTCGGCAAAATCCGCCTGACCCCGCCACAAAACGACCGTATGCCATTCGGTATGTTCACGGCGCTCGCCGGTCGAGGCGATATAAATACGTTCGGTGGTGGCAAGGCGCAAACGCGCCATCTTCACCCCGCTCTCCAAGGCTCTGACCTCCGGGTCCATACCCACATTCCCTATCAAAATCACTTTGTTCACCATAACGCTGATGTTTTAATAAACGTCACTTATTCTCTCTTTGCGAGTGACTACAAGATAGAAATAATTTTGCAGACGCGGCAATACTCTCCCGAAAAAATCGTATCTTAGCGCAAATTAGCACATTAAGCGCCCCGCACACCGCGAAACCTCATTTCACCCACAGCCAAACGGCATCAGGCTTCGCCGCGACATAAGGCGCTCGAGACAACGGATAATGAATCACTTTTTCAAGACATTTTTTGCCTGTCTGCTGGCACTCTTCGTTGGAAGCATCGGTTTTGTGATGGTCAGTTTCATCGTCCTGGCCGGCATTATCGCGACCCTCGGCTCACTGGGGCAAAGCAAATACATCGGCAGCGTTGAACCCCACACCGTGCTGCAAATCGACCTCGCACAACCCATCGTCGATAAACCCAACGGCAGCGCCATCGACCTGTTCGACTACAACGACTTCACCTTCCGCGACCAACTGACCCTCTTCGAAGCCGTCACGCTGATTGAAAAGGCCGCCGACGACCCCCGCATCGACGGCATTTACCTGAACATACCGATGGGGATACCCTCCTCCATCTCGACACTTTATGAATTACGGCAGGCGCTGACCGCCTTTCGCGAGAGCGGCAAGTTCGTACTCGCCTATGCCGATGTCTACTCGCAGGGGGGATACTATCTGGCATCGGCGGCCGACCGCCTCTACCTCAACCCGCAGGGGGGAGTAGCCTGGCAGGGGATGGCCTCCAACGTGATGTTCTACAAGGGACTGCTCGACAAACTCGGGGTACAGGCCGAGCTGGTGCGGCACGGGGCGTTCAAGGGCGCCGGAGAGCCTTTTGTACGGGAGAGCCTCAGCGAAGAAAACCGACTCCAGACCGAAGCCATGACCTCCTCCGTCTGGAACTTTCTGGTGAGCGAAATTGCCGAAAGTCGCGAAGTGGCGGCCGACAGCCTGCAGGCCTACGCCTCGCGGCTGGCCGTAGGCACGGCGGGTGATGCCCGACGGCTGGGACTGGTGGACAGCCTCTACTATCGGGACCAACTCTTGGCCGAACTCGCGCGTCTCAGCGGACAGGATTCGACGGAAGGACCGGAACTGCTGCCTCTGCAAAAGTACAAATATGCCGACTCGCATAACGGAGCGTTTACCGTGGCCGGAAACCCGATGGCCGACAACGAAATCGCCCTGCTCTATGCTGATGGCGATATAGTCGATGCCGGAGACCCCAACAAACAAATTGTCGGGAATGCACTGGCCGAAACCCTGGCCGATATTCGCAAGGATAGCACCGTTAAGGCGGTCGTGCTGCGCGTGAACAGCCCCGGAGGGAGTGCCCTGGCCGCGGAGATTATCTGGCGCGAAGTGCACCTCACCCAACAGGTCAAACCGGTTATCGTCTCGATGGGCAATTATGCCGCTTCGGGCGGATACTACATCAGCTGCGGCGCAGAATACATTGTCACGGCCCCCACCACCCTGACCGGGTCGATAGGGGTATTCGGACTCTCCTTCAACGTAGGAGAAGGAGCACGCAACCACCTTGGCATCACCACCGAAGTGGTCAAAACCAACCCCTCGGCCGACATGGGAAACATCTTCCGTCCGATGAGCCCCGCCGAACGGCTCTACATGCAGAATGGCGTCGACTCGGTCTATGCGCGATTCGTATCCGTGGTAGCCACAGGACGTAACCTGAGCCGCGACAGCGTGGACCACATGGCCGGCGGGCGCGTCTGGACCGGAACACAAGCCATGGAAAACGGACTGGCCGACTGCACGGGCACCCTCAGCGATGCCATACGCATTGCGGCCGACCATGCTGGACTCATGACCGGAGATTACTACGTAGGGCAACATCCCACGCCCGAAAGTTCCTCGTTTGCCGCCATCCTGGGAGCACTGACCCACGCCGCCGTGGCAAAAGTGACCGCCTCGACCCCCACCCTGCTGACCGACGAGGCTCAACGGCTACGGGCGCTCATCGACCGACACGGCATCCGAACGGAAATGCCACTCCGAATAGAAATGCAATATTAACCACATATCAACCTCGCTGTTTTGGGACTGCTCGGAAAAATACTCGCTGCACCACTGGCATGGATATATGGCGGTATCATTGATATTCGCCACAAGCTCTTCGACTGGGGCGTCCTCAAAAGTCAGGAGTTCGACATCCCGATTATCTGCGTGGGTAACCTCACCGTCGGAGGAACGGGAAAAACGCCCCACACCGAACGACTTATCGAACTGCTCGACGGAGAATTCCGCGTAGCGGTGCTCTCGCGCGGATACAAACGCAAAACCAAAGGCTTTGTGCTGGCCACCACCCACACCTCCTTCAAGAAAATCGGAGACGAGCCCAAACAAATCAAACTCAAATATCCGCACATCCCCGTAGCCGTCTGCGAAAAACGGGTCGAAGGCATCCAACGGCTGCGCGAGGCTCACCCCGAAGTGAACCTGATTATCCTGGACGACGCCTTTCAGCACCGATATGTAGAGCCGTGGGTAAACATCGTGCTGATGGACTACCACTGCCCGGTGTACGAAGACCACCTGCTGCCTCTGGGGCGCCTGCGCGACAGACGCTCCCAGCTCTCCCGCGCCCAAATGGTCATCGTCACCAAATGTCCGGACGACATGAAACCGCTCGACTTCCGGATTATGAGCAAGCATCTTGACCTCTACCCCTACCAGAGCCTCTACTTCACTCGCATGACCTCACTGGCTCCCGTGCCGCTCTATCCCGCCTACGGGCAACCCGCCGTGCTGGAACGAGGCACCCCGGTAGTGGCCATGGCCGGTATTGCCAACCCGACACGCTTTGTCGAAGACCTGCGACAAAACTACGACGTGCTACAAACCGTCTTCTTCCGCGACCACTACACCTTCAAGATGAAGTATATCCATGCCGTTGAAGAGGCATTGAAACATCTGCCTCAGGAATGCATGGTCGTGGTGACCGAAAAAGATGCCGTGCGACTCATGAACAGCCGCAAAATCAGCGACGACTTCAAACGACGACTCTATTACAGTGCCATCCGGGTCGAATTCCTCGAAAATCGGGAGTGCGACTTCCACAGACAACTCGACCAGTATGTCAGAGAAAATCAAAAATACAACGTGCTTCATCCGGAATAGGCTGAACCTCGCTCCGCGGCGGTTCTACACCGACATGCCCGGCGGAACCGTCGAAAACGGCGGCCTGCCCGCACCGGAGGTAGGTATCGTGCTGGGCTCCGGGCTGGGAGCACTGGCCGACACCATCGAAACCATCGGCACGCTCGACTATGCCGAAATACCGGACTTCCCGCGCTCGACCGTGGCGGGACACCGAGGGCGTTTCATCTACGGGCGGCTGGGCGGACGCTATGTGATTGCCATGGAGGGGCGCGTCCACTACTACGAAGGGTACCCGATACAGGAGGTGGTTCTGCCCGTGCGGGTCTTGTGCTGCCTGGGGATTGACACACTGATTGTGTCGAATGCCGCGGGAGGCATCTCGCCGCTCTTCAACACGGGGGACATCATGGTGATTGAAGACCACATCAACCTGTTGCCCAACCCGCTGGTCGGGCCCAATGACGAGGCGCTGGGAACGCGCTTTCCGGACATGAACGGCGCCTATGACCCGGCCTTGCGCGCCTTGGCACACAGTGTCGCGGAAGAACAGGGGCTGACCCTGCGCGAAGGGGTTTATGTGGGGACCACAGGGCCCAGTTATGAGACAGCAGCCGAGATACGGTACATTCGAACCCTCGGAGGCGATGCCGTCGGGATGTCTACCACACCTGAAGTGATTGTGGCACGGCATCAGGGGGTACGGGTCTTGGGATTTTCCCTGATTACCAACACGCTGAGTGGCAATCCGGCACGCCTCGGACAACGCGCGTCCGTGAGCCACGAAGAGGTGGTCGAAGCGGGAGCGGCAGCCACGCCCAAACTCTGTGCCCTGGTGGAACAGGTTGTGGAACGACTCTGACCCATACATTTACAGCACATCACCCCCAATCACAACGGAACAGGACAAAAACCGAACGGCCATGACAACAGGGCTCTACATACAGAAAATCGACGTACACGGTCTGTGGAACATCTGCGACCTCACGTGGGAGCTGACCCCGGAGGTCAATGTACTGGCAGGGAGCAACGGAAGCGGGAAAAGCACCGTTCTGCGCTGCCTGAGCGACCTTTTCACGCAGGGGTCGCTGGCCAACGGACATCGCTGCCGCATACAGTCCATCGAGGTGACCTTTACGGACGGCACAACCGTCTCGTCGGAACAGCCGTTTGACCCGTCACGGTATAACGTGTCGGTTATCAGCACCTTCGATACCGTACTTCAGGAGAGCGACGCCATCTACAAACTCTCGGACGGTACGGTAGCCACCTATCTCGACTGGATACTCTACAAACTCCAGAACCGATACCTCACCTACCAGCTGGAGGTGGGGAAAAAGGTGATTGCGGCTTTGCAGGCGGGGCGGAGTACGACCGAGGTGCAGGCTTTGACCCTGCGTCGGGTGCAATATTTCGACATCCTGGACGCCCTGCTGGAGGCGACCGGCAAACAGGTGGACCGCGAAAGCGACACCCTGCAGTTCAAGACCCGCTTCGGGGTAACGATTCAACCCTATCAGTTGTCCTCGGGCGAAAAACAGATTCTGATTATCCTCACCCAGGTACTGATTCAGGCGGGACGCAGTTGCATCATGATTATGGATGAGCCGGAGATTTCACTCCACTTCGACTGGCAGCGGCGGCTCATTGAAGATGTGCGGAGTTTGAACCCCAATCTGCAGTTGATTTTGGCCACCCACTCGCCAGCAGTGGTGATGAACGGCTGGACCGACCGTGTAGCCGAGATTAGCGACCTGCTGCGGCCGATGGCGCAGAAGGCATAGCGATAGCATACGTTTTTTACTCGGGAAAAACATATAGGGGGAACATGATTAGCGTCATGTTCCCCCCTATATATTCTCTCAAATTATTTTTCCCTCATTGCACGCGTAACAGCATCACAACTCAGGGTCTAAAGGCTATTTAGCCTCCATCTGCTGCCAAATCAAGGCCGAAGCCCCCAACACCGCAGCATTCTTCCCGTCGATACCCGAGGGCAGGAGTTTCACCTTGTTGCGGAAGTTCGAGAGCATGTGCATCTCCATATACTTCTTGGTCGGTTCGAAGATATACTTCCCGGCCTTGGCCAGCCCCCCGAAGAGGAAAATCGCCTCGGGCGAAGTAATCGTCACGGCATCGGCCAGCGCCTGACCCAAAATCATCCCCGTATACTCATAAGCCTCAATCGCCAGACGGTCGCCATTCAGGGCTGCCTTCGTAATCATTTCGGCCGTCAGTTCGTTGAAGCTGTAGTTACGGAATTCGCTGTCTTCAATATGGTCAGCCAGCAGTTTGAATGCCGTCCGCTTAATCCCGGTTGCCGAGACATAGGTCTCCAGACACCCTTTCCGACCACACCCGCAGACACGTGCACTGGCCGTCTTATTGACTATCACGTGGCCGAGCTCACCGGCAAAGCTGTCGTGGCCGTAAATCAACTGACCGTTGGCCACAAAACCGCTGCCAAGCCCCGTCCCCAGCGTTACCACGATAAAGTCCTTCATCCCCTTGGCCGCCCCATACACCATTTCACCAATAGCCGCTGCATTGGCATCGTTGGTTATCAGCACGGGAATCGTCGGGTAGTAGCGTTTCATCTTTTCGACAAACGGTATCACCCCCTGCCATATCAGGTTGGCAGCATGTTCGATGGTTCCGTTGTAGTAGTTGGCATTCGGCGCCCCGATACCTATCCCGATGATTTCAAATTCGCCGTCGAGGTTCTTCACCAGATTCTGAATGCCGATATACAACTCTTCGAGGTACTGGTCGAAATCCGGATAGTTCTTGGTCGGCACCACCCCTTCGCCATACATGTTCCCTTCACGGTCTACCAATCCGTATACGGAGTTAGTCCCCCCGATGTCGATACCTACTGCTAATTGCTTCATTTGCTAACGGTTTATGTGTTTGTTTTCGTAACTCAAAGATAACGGTTTTTTATCAATGCCAAGCCTTCACGGCCTGCGAAATGTCATTTTTCTGGTCAAAACGGTATTTTTTTCCGAATGGCAGCCGCCCCCTCGACAGGATTTTCACGTCAGCAAACAAACTCTCTGCCCCGCGTCCCAAAAATTATCCGTATCTTCGTTTCGATTTGTACGGCAACTCGCGCATGAAAGATAAAGATACGTTATTGGCACTGGTCGAGGGGGAGATAGCCCGCCTGCCGCTCGACAAGACCGAGCCCTCGGGACTATATGCTCCCATCCGCTATATTCTGGAGGACGGCGGCAAACGCATCCGTCCGCTGCTCTGCCTGATGGGTGCCGACCTCTACGGCAATCATCCCGAACGGGCATTGGCAGCGGCCGTGGCCGTCGAGGTGTTCCACAACTTCACACTGCTCCACGACGACATTATGGACAAGGCCGAGTTGCGGCGCGGACGACCCACCGTACACCTCAAATGGGGAGAAAGCGGGGCCATTCTGTCGGGCGACGCGATGTTGATTCTGGCCTATCAGATTTTGCAGGGAGGCACGGCCGCCCACGGAACGGAGCTGCTGCCGGAGCTGCTGGCCGTATTCAATCGGGCGGCCATGGAGGTGTGTCAGGGACAACAGTACGACATGGAGTTCGAGGTTTGTCAGACCCCGGTAACGCGTGAAGCCTACATCGAAATGATACGCCTCAAAACCTCGGTGCTGCTGGCAGCCGCCCTCGAAATGGGCGCGGTGGTCGGCGGAGCCTCGCGGGAGGAGCGTGCGGCCCTGTATGAATTCGGCGTAAACCTCGGGCTGGCATTCCAGATTCAGGACGACCTGCTCGATACGTACGGCGATGAACAGACCTTCGGCAAAACCATTGGCGGAGATATTGCGGTGGGGAAGAAGACCTTTCTGCACATCACGGCCATGGAGCGTGCTACGGCTGCGCAACAGCAGGCCATCCTTGCGCCGGGCGAGACGGACGAAAAGGTGACCCGTGTCCGGGGGATTTACGACGCACTGGGGGTACGCACAGCCGCCGAGGAGGCTATTACGGCCTGCTTTGAACAGGCACTGACCGCGCTCAGGCGTGCACACACAGACTGTCAGCGGCTGACGGTCCTTGAGACCTACGCCTATTCCTTAATGAAACGAAACAAATAGAGACCATGTATAAAGAGCTGTTCAACGACCCGCAAAACGCCTCCGAAAAGGTTTATGTCCGCGGGAGTCTCCATCCGGAGGTTCGTGTGGGGATGCGTCGGGTCAATCTGACCAACGGGGAACATATCGTCCTGTACGACACCACGGGGGTATATACCGAACCGGGGTATGAAGCCGACACGCAGCGCGGCATCCCCGCGCTGCGTGCGCCCTGGATAGCCGCTCGGGCGGCAGCGTTGCCCGATGGGGAGTTCCATACCCAGATGTGGTACGCCCGACGGGGTGTGATAACCCCCGAAATGGAGTATGCCGCCATACGCGAAAATGCCGGCATTGACCCTGCCGACCCGCGGTACATCACCCCCGAACAGGTACGGCGTTCGATAGCCGAGGGACGTGCCATCCTGCCCGCCAACCGCAAACACCCCGAAACCGAACCGATGGTCATCGGAACGGAATACCTCGTAAAAATCAATGCCAACATTGGCAATTCAGCCCTCGGATCCTCCATCGACGAGGAGGTCGAAAAGGCGCTGTGGGCCGTCAAGTGGGGGGCCGATACGGTCATGGACCTTTCGACCGGCAAAAACATCCACCAGACACGCGAAGCCATCCTGCGCAACTTGCCCGTGCCGATTGGAACGGTTCCGATGTACCAGGCTCTGGAGAAGGTCAAAGGGGTAGTCGAAGATATGACTTGGGAGGCCTACCGCGACACCCTTATCGAACAGTGCGAACAGGGGGTCGATTACTTTACGATTCACGCCGGGCTGCTCAAGGAGCATGTGCCGCTGGCACAAAAACGTGTCACGGGTATCGTCTCGCGCGGGGGGTCGATTATGGCCAAATGGATGGCCCACCACAACCGCGAGAGCTTCCTCTACGAACACTTTGACGAAATCTGCGACATCATGGCGCGCTACGATGTGGCGCTGTCGCTGGGCGACGGGCTGCGGCCCGGGTCGATTGCCGATGCCAACGATGCCGCACAGTTCGGCGAGCTCAAAACGCTCGGCAAGCTCTGTCAGCGCGCCTGGGAACATGACGTGCAGGTGATTATCGAAGGTCCAGGACACGTGCCGATGCATCTGATTCGCGAAAACATGGACCGACAGATTGAATGGTGCCACGGAGCGCCGTTCTACACGCTGGGCCCGCTGGTGAGCGACATTGGCGCAGGGTACGACCACATCACTTCGGCCATCGGGGGAGCCATGATTGGGTGGTTCGGGACGGCCATGCTCTGCTATGTTACCACCAAGGAACACCTGGCGTTGCCCAACCGCGACGACGTGCGCGAAGGGGTAGTGACCTATAAGCTGGCTGCGCATGCTGCAGACCTTGCCAAGGGGCATCCGGCTGCCGTGGCACGCGACCTGGCCATGAGCCGTGCACGGTACGACTTCCGCTGGCTCGACCAGTTCAACCTCTCGCTCGACCCCGAACGGGCACGACGCATGCACCGCGAAATGATAGCCGGAAATACGGATGTCGATTTTTGTGCCATGTGCGGCCCGCACTTCTGCGCCATGCGCATCACCAAATCGATTCAGGAGTAACCCGACACCCACAACTCAGAACGCAACATACGATGGATACCTTTCTGTTCGACAGCATCATCGTCGGCCCCATCCACAGCCGGCGGCTCGGCACCTCGTTGGGCGTCAATCTGCTGGCGCCCGACACCAAGTTGTGCAACTTCAACTGCATCTACTGCGAATGCGGTTGGAACGGGGCACACGGCAACGGAGGGTTCAACCCGTACGAGCGGGTGGTCACGGCGCTGGAGAGCCGGCTGCAGGAGATGGCCGCAACGGGAAAACTGCCCGATGTCATCACCTTTGCCGGCAACGGCGAGCCGACGATGCACCCCGACTTTGACCGGATTATCGATGCAACGATAGCCCTTCGCGACCATTACGCTCCGGAGACACAGGTCGCGGTGCTGAGCAACGCCACGATGATTGACCGTGACGCCGTGCGGCAGGCGCTGTTGCGTGTAGACCGCAATATTCTGAAGCTCGACTCGGGATTGGACGAGACGGTGCTGCACATCAACCAGCCGCAACGTCCGCGCAGCGTAGCACAAACCATCGAGTTGATGCAGGAGTTCCAGGGATGCATGGTGGTACAGACCATGCTACTGCGGGGCGATTACGGCGGGCACCACATCGACAACACCACACCCACCGAGGTGGCGGCCTATCTGGAGGCCATTCGGCAGATTCACCCCTCGGAGGTGATGCTCTACACCATCGACCGCAACACGCCGGCCGACAACCTGCAGAAGATTTCGTATGAGGAGATGGAGGCCGTTGCCGAGCAGATTCGGGGGCTTGGGTTGGACATTACGGTATCGGTGGCACGGTAACCCTACGAGACTTCAGGGACGGTACATATCCGTGCAGGAACGATTTGGGGGATAACACGAGCTCGCTCGTGTTATCCCCCAAATTATTTACAGCAGTTCACGCAGGATATACCCTACATCAGGCAGACCGCCATCGAGGCTCCCGCCATGGCCACCGCATACTCCAGGGCCATGAGGCTGTCCCGCATGTCGTACCACTCGCTGAGCCCCAGCAACGCCTCGATGTCCGAGATACGTCCCGCCGCCACAGCCTCCTTGAGCAGTGCCGGATAGTTGCCGACCTCTTCATCCCCGCTCCGCGCCTCGAGCGCTGCCACCAGCGACTGATAACGTCCGTAAAGCGCCTGCAGCCGGGCTTCGGTCTCGCTGCGTAACGCCTCGTGCTGCGCACGGGCCGCAGCCTGCTGCGCCTTGGCATAGCGCGTACGGCCGCTGTTCTGCCACAACGGCAGCGAAATGCCCGCCAGCAACGCATTCGTGCCGCGCGTCCCCTCGATTTCCACCTTGTATCCCACTTTCAACTTCGGTATCCACTCGTTGCGGCTCAGCTTCAGTTCGCGTTGCGCTATCAGCGTATCCAACGCCACGGACTGCAACGCATAATCTACGGCCAATGCCGCCGAGACAAATTCATCGGCCGTACCCGTAAATCGAAACTGCGGATAGCCCTGCGCCTCTATCGCCACCCCTCCGTTGAGCTGGGTCAGCGTCGCAGCGGCTTCGTCCCGTTCAGCCTCGGTCAGCGTAATGCTGTTCTCATTCTCGGTCAGCAGCATTTGGGCATTGCGCAACTCCATCACCGTATGCTGCCCCGCCTCGACCCCCTCGCGATACATGGCCACCACCCGCTGCAGGTTGCTGTGGCGACTTTCCAAAATATCCAGCCGCGCCACCGCATAATTCAGAGCCAGATAGGCATCCGACACCTGCATCATGATGCTTCGTTTGGTCGCCTGGTACTCCTGCTCGGCTTTCGAGATACCCAGTTTGCTGATTTTATTGCGCTGGTGGTAGACCGTCGGAAAATCGAACGTCTGCTCCACGGCCAACTCATAGCGCGTCTCATCCGTAAAGTAATACTCCAGTCCGACCGACGGGTCATCGGGCGCCAGCCCCGTGCGCAAACTGCGCACCGTGGCGGTGTGGCTTTTCTGAGCCGCCGTCAGTTGGGGGCTGCGTTCGGCCACTGCATTCAGAAAGGCGGCATAGTCTGCCGTTTGGGCCGTCGCCCGGCCCGCGGCGCACCCCAGCACACCGCTCAGCAACAAACAATATAGTTTTCGTGTCATGATTTTTTCGACTTGTCGTTAATCCAGGCATAGACCACCGGAACCACAAACAGATTCAGCAGGGTCGAGGTTAGCAGGCCGCCCAAAATCACAATGGCCATCGGACTTTGGATTTCGTTGCCGGGCAGGTCGCCGTTCAGGGCCAGCGGTATCAGCGCCAGCCCCGAGGTCAGGGCGGTCATGATAATGGGACTGAGGCGGTCCATGGAGCCGTGGAGAATCTGCTCGCGCAAAGATAGAGCGGCACCCTCGGCTTCGCAAGCCAGGTGGCGATAACGCGAGATAAGCAGGATACCGTTACGGGTGGCTATTCCGAAGAGGGAGATAAAGCCGATAATCGACGGGATGCTGACAATGCCCGATGTACACCATATCGAGACTACACCGCCGATAATGGCCAACGGCAGGTTGAGCAGCACGACGCCCGTCAGGCGCATATCCTTAAACTCGTTGTAGAGCAGCATGAAGACCACCAGAATGGCCAGCAGGGAGGTGAGCAGCAGCGTTCGCGAGGCCGAAGCGGCACTCTCGAACTGACCGCCGTACTCGATGTGATAGCCTTCGGGCAGGGGGACCCGTTCGGCAATGCGTTGCTGTATCTGTTCGACCACGCTTCCCAGGTCGGCACCCTCGACATTCCCCGAAACGACCAGTTTACGGCTGACGTTTTCGCGGTTGATGGTGTTGGGTCCCGCCGTGGAGACCAACTCGGCCACATCGCCCAGCGGCACCTTCACCGCCTCGCCGGCCGCATTGCGTCCGTCGAGCAGAATCCCGGCAATACCCTCCATCGACGAACGGCTCACGGAGTCGAACTTCAGCGTAATGTCAAAGGTGCGTTCGCCCTCGTAGACCTCCGAAACCACGCTCCCGGCCAGGGCGGTTTCGACCGTTTGCGTAAACTGTGCCGGTGTGATACCCCATTGGCTCAGCAGCATGCGTCGCGGCTTGATTTGCAGTTGGGGGCGTTCGATTTGCTGTTCGACCATCACATCCACAAAGCCGGGCACATCGGCCGTAGCCGCTTTGATGCGGTTGCCCAGGGCAAAAAGCTCGTTCAGGTTGTCCCCGAAGACCTTGATGGCAATGTTGGAGCGGGTCCCGGAGAGCAACAGGTCGATACGGTGCGAAATGGGCTGCCCAATTTCAAAGACAACACCCTGAATGTGACTCAACCGCTCACGCACATCGGCAAAAACCTCGGCACGGCTCCGCTCCTTCAGCACAAACGGCACATCAATCTCCGAAGTTTCCGTCCCCAGGGCATGCTCGTCGAGTTCGGCCCGTCCCGTTTTGCGAGACACCACGGTCACTTCGGGGACCTGCATCAACTGCTCTTCGACCAGTTGCCCCAGACGAATACTCTCCTGGAGCGAAATGCCGGGCATGGCCGAGACATGAATGGCCATCGCCCCTTCGTTAAAGGGCGGCAGAAAGTTGCTGCCCAGGGTGCTGAACACCGCCACGGCACCGACAAACAATGCGGCTGCCACACCCACCACCACTTTCCGATGGTTCAGCACCGCCCCCAGCATACGCCCGTAGAGGGCCTTCATTTTACGCACTACCCACGGTTCGCGTTCGTGGCGGCTCAACATCCGTTCGCCCGTCAGCAGGTAGCTGCTCAGGACCGGCGTCAGGGTAATGGCCACTACCATCGAGGCAAAGAGCGAGACGATAAAGGCGATACCGAGCGGTTGCAACATCCGTCCCTCCATGCCGCTCAGGAAGAAGAGCGGAACGAAGGTCACGATGATAATCAGCGTGGCATTCCAGATGGAGGCCCGTATCTCGGTCGAGGCTTCGTAGACCACTTTCAGGACAGGTCGTCGTTCGTGAGGCGGGAGGGAGTGGTTTTCGCGCAGCCGTTTGAAGACGTTTTCAACGTCGATAATGGCATCATCGACCAGCGACCCGATGGCAATGGCCATCCCCCCGAGGCTCATCGTGTTGAGGGTGAAGCCCAGGGCCTGCAGCACCAGCAGCGACACCAGCAGCGACAACGGAATGGCCAGCAGCGAAATGAGTGTCGTGCGGATGTTACCCAGGAAAATCATCAGAATCACCACCACCAGCACAGCACCCTCGACCAGTGCCCGTTCGATGTTGCTGACGGAGCTTTCGATAAAGGTGGACTGGCGGAAGATTTCGGTTGTCATCTGCACGTCGGGCGGCAGGGTGCGCGCCAGGTCGGCCAGCGTGCGGTCGAGTTGTTCGGTCAGTTCGAGGGTCCCGGTCGAGGGTTGCTTGGTTATCGAGAGGCGCACCGCCCGAATCCCATTGACCGACGCATCACCCACCACGGGAGTTTTACCGCCTGTACGCACCTCGGCCACATCGGCCAGCGTAATGGGCGTTCCGGCTGCCGAGTGTTTTATGACACAGGCAGCCATCTCTTCGGGCGAGGTGGTGCGCACCCGACCGCGGACAATGTACTCGTTGCCATACTGGTTCAGGATACCTCCCGCCGCATCGGCATTCATGGTTTGGGTGGCCGCCAGCAGTTCGTCGAGGCTCACGCCGTAGTGGCGCATCAGTTGAGGCGAAGCAATAATCTGGTATTCATGGATATCTCCGCCGACCACCGTGACCTGCGCGACGCCTCCCGTTGAGAGGAGTCGCGGCCGCAGGGTCCAATCTGCCAGCGTGCGGAGCTCTTCGAGCGAGGTGCTGTCGGCCGTCAGGCCGACCACCAGCACCTCGCCCAACAGCGACGACTGCGGAGCCAGCACCGGAGCCTCCGCCCCGTCGGGCAGCCGTTCGGCGATACCGGCCAATTTTTCCGTAACAATCTGTCGCGCGATATAGATGTCCGTTCCCCAGTTGAACTCCACCGTGACGGTCGAAAATCCGGTTGTGGAGGAGGAGCGGACTCGACGTACATCCGTTGCCCCGTTCAGGGCTGTCTCAATGGGGAAGGTCACCAACCGTTCGACCTCTTCGGCCGCCATCCCCGACGCTTCGGTCATCACCACCACCGTCGGCGAGGTGAGGTCCGGGAAGACATCGACCTCCATACGGGTTGCCGTGTATCCCCCCGCCAACAGCAGCAGAACCGCCACCAGCAACACACTCAGACGGTTATGGAGCGAGAATTGAATTATCTTGTTAATCATGCGTATCTCGGATTTATAGAGGGTTCAGCACTCCGTGTTAGTGAGAATGGCCGTGGGGAATAGCCGTAGACATTCCGGCAAGGCGCACGTAAGCGCCGCCGCGGGTGACTACCTCTTCGCCACCGACCAGCCCGCGGGTAATTTCAACCCGGCAGCCATCCGAAGCACCCAGCTCGACGGCCTGTTTCCGGTAGTGTCCCGGCGCGGTACGCAGATAGAGATAATAGGTTCCCTGTTCTTCGGTGAGGGCTGTCTGCGGAACGGTAATCACCCCTTCCCGCAACTCTCCCTTCAGAAAAACCTCCACCACCGTTCCGGGTGTCAGGCCGCTGCGGTTTTCAAATTCAAACCGCAGCGGCAGCGTGGGCGACCCGTCGGCAACAGCACGCGCCGTCCCCAGCAACCGTCCCTTCATAGCCGCCAAGTCGTGGCTGACACCGTCGTAAGGAGTGGTGAAGTTGGCCGTCGAGACCTCGGCCAGTTCATTCAGAAAACGTTGCGGCACATCGGCCCGCAACACCAGATTTCGGTTGGCCGAGATGGTGGCCAGGGGTTGTCCCGCCGTGACATAGTCACCCTCACCGACCGACAACGTAGTCACATAACCGCTTATCGGAGCGACAATCCCTTTTCCGCCCTGAGTGGCATTTTCGGAGAGCACCGCCACCTTTCGCCGCGCCACCTCGACAGCCAGTTGTGCGGCCGACAATTCGGCTCCGCTCACCGCCCCCTGGGGCGAGAGCCGCTTGGCCCGTGCATAATCGGCCTCAGCCTTCACCAGTTCAGCCCGTGCATCGGCCAACTGCTGGGGGTAGTTTCCTTCGGCCATTCCGGCGGAGCCCAAAACCAGGAAAGCGCCTCCACGAGCCACTGGAGAGCCTTCGGTCAGTTGTCGTCCGCCGAAGCTGACAATACCGGCCGTGGTAGCCGTCACCGTCGCCCGGTCACCGGGAGCCGCTTCCAGGGCCCCCCCCGTGCGAACCACGTTCGCAAAGGGTGCTGCGGTCACCGTTTCGACAGTGAGACCGAGCGCTTCGGCCTGATGGTCGTCCAGCACAATCGTCCCGGGTTCATCGACATGGTCATGTTCTTCGGCAGCCTGGGTTTCCGTCCCGTGGTCATGCCCATCGGACGCGGTATGGTCGGCGGAACGGCTGCAGCCCGCCACGGTCAGCGCCACCAGCGCCGACAACAAAAAAATCGTAAATTTCATGGATGATATGTTTTACTTTTTCAACAACATGACGGCACACTACTCCCGTGTATGTGGGAAGCCGTCCGAACGTTATGAAAAGAGTAAAACAGGAGGAGCGCGTCCTGCGAGCGCAGCAGGAGCGCATTGTGCGCGGAGATGACAGTCCGTTATCCACCAGCCTGTCGTTCGCCGCGTCAAGGGATTTTCGCCGCCCTCTGCCATCCACCCGACCATCAGCAGCGCATGCTGCCAAAGAGGCTGAACCAGAGGCCTTACGGAGCGTTCTTCGTCCGCCGTGTCGCGCAGCGTAAAGGGGCGCGAGACGGCGCACGTCACGCCGTGGCACCCACAGCAGGAGCTGTCCAGTGCACAGGAGCTTTCCGAAGCCGAGGAGGTGGTCAGAGCGTGTTCGCACGGGTGCAACGACTCCATGCAGACCGCCAGATCCGACGCCCGATGGTGGTGCGGCACGACGGCGTGGACCATCATCACCAGGCAGGCAAAGAGCACGGCTGAGAAGGCAATATATCGGCGGAAGGCGGTCATAAGGCATCAATCGGGTATCTCTCAAACGGAGCATGTACCCATTGCGCCAAAAATAAGAATTTTATTGGAAACTCTACTCGTCGGCCGCCTCTTTCGGGAAAGGGAACTGCAACCCCATCCGACGAAACATCTCGACGTCGAGCGGTTTGAAGCCCACCTGGTCGAGCGTTTCGGGTTGGTTGTGGTCGTTGAGATAGTGTCGAGGGGTGACCGTAAAGCGCGCAGAGGTGACGGCCAGCGAATCGATTCGATAGGGTGTCTCGACCCCTGCCACCTCGAGCAGTGTATGGAAAATCACATTAGTGGTCATCGGCATCCCGCTATGTTCCCGAGCCTGGGCATAAGCCGTGGGGAAGAGGGTGTTGTACTGCGGCGAGAACCACATCAAACAGGGGATATGCAACTGATAGTAGGTCGGTACGGGCGAAGCGTGCAGGAAACGATTGCGGCGGTCGTCGTAGAGGTCTTCACCGTGGTCCGACGCATACACCACCACCGATGCCGTTTGGGGGAGCGCCTGCAACCGTTCGATAAGGTCGGCCAACAGTTTGTCGGTTTCGCGTATCGAGTTGTCGTAGGCATTGAGCAGAATATCGCGTTTATCGGGCCCCACCGACTCGTAGCTGGCCGGACGAAAGTAGATGTCATTCACCGGATAGCGTTCCTGATAGTCAAAGTGCGAGCCATAGGTATGGAGCACGATAAAGAGTTTTCGCAGCGACGTGTCGGCCAGCAGCCCATCGACTTTCCGCAACAAAACGCCATCATAGGGATTGTACTCTTCGCCTTTGGCCTGTTGATTGGCCTTCAGGAAGAGCGTCGTGTCGGCCTGAGCGCCGAAATAGTCGATAAAGGAGCGGTTGGGCAGCTGGTTCGAGAAAAAGGCAGTATAGAATCCCACCTCATGAAAGGCAGTGAAGATGCTTTTTTGGGAATAGATAATATCGAAGTTTTCGGCCGAAGCGGCACTCAACATAATGGGGACACTTTTATGGGTGGCATTGGCCTGTGTCAGCACATCCCGGAAGCAGACCAGCCTCTGCATATGGCTCAGGCGCGGATTTGTGGGACGGTCATAACCGTAGAGTTGCCAGTTGAGCGCCCGCGAGGTCTCCCCCACCACCATCACATAGACCTCACGCACCGAGTCGGGGTGCTGCGCCTGGGCCTCGAAGGTGAAGTAGCGGGACGTCTCGGCATATCGGTCGCTGCGGTCCCAGCGTTCGACGGCGAGTTTGAGGTTATAGGCTACATTGGCGGGCCAGAGGTCGAGTTTGACCCGATAATGCGGGTCCTGCCAGCGTGCTCCGAGCACTGCGGCAGCTCCCACTGCAAAGAGTACGACAGCCCATCGCCATTGGCGACGGCGAAAAGCCGACGTCAAACGGTCTGCCGTCCGAATGGACATCACCCCGAGAATCAGGGTCGGAACATAAATCACCACCACGGCCGCGATGGCCGGCACCAGTTTTCCGAGCAGTTCCATAGCCTCGCCGGAGTTGGTGGTGGCCACGTTCAGGAACATGTCCACGGCGATAATGGAGTTGCCGAAGAGGTAGAGCAGGACCAGTTGGAAGGCACCTAAAAAAAGTATCGGGAAGAGACACCAGAGGGAGATGCCGGGTCTCCGGCTGAGGGTGAGCACCACCATCCAGAGCGCCGCCGGCACCACCATCAGCGCCACACGCCCCAGCCAGGGCATCGGCTCCGTAAAGCAGAGAAAGAGATTGGGTATCAGCAGCACCGTCAGGAACAGACGGTAGTAGGTTCGCTGGTCGGCGAGCCTGGTTTTGAGGAGCTGTATGAGGTGACTAAAATGCTTCATTGATTTGGAAGAGGAATCCGCTCTGTCCCTTGCCGAAGCCGTAGTCCAGGCGGACATTCACACGTTTTTTGAATTCCCAGCGGTATCCGATACCGAAATTAGGTAACGTATGACCCCAGCGAAATGTTTTGAAGTCGTGGTACACATTTCCGGCACCGACCCATGCGGCGATGCCGTGGCGATGCCAGATGTGCTGCCGCAGTTCCATTTGGATTTCGCTCAGGTTGCGGTCGCGGTAGCGTCCCTGGTAGTAGCCGCGCATGCGGTACGAACCGCCCAGTTCGGCCATCATGGTCCAGGGCACATCGCCATAGTTATGCTGGGAGTGGAAGTCAAAGGCCAGCACGGCCCCTTTCCACAGTTGCTGGTAGTAGTCCACAATCAGGTCCGTACGGCCGTAGGCATATTTGTTCCCCAGCCAATGGGGATTGGCATACTGTTCGAGCCGTACGTACCACCCTTTGTAGGCATTGGTCATCACATCGCGCGAGTCGTAGTTCAGCACGAAACCCATCCCGAAACTCAGGATAGATTGCCGCTGTCCGTTGAGCAGTTCGGGGCGTTCGAAATGGATGCCGTCCACGTAGTCGAAACTGGCCACGGGCCCCAGATAGAGGTTCGGAGCGATGCGGAATTGAAAATCGGCCTTGATTTGGTTTTGTTTTCGGGTGTATCCGCTGGCATTGGCATCGTCGCGTGCCAGGTCGTAGCCGATACCCCAGAAAGCGCTGGGGAACGAGTAGGTGTAGAGAACGTAATTGAGCCGATACCGCTCGCGAGGAAAGATATTGGTTCCGCGAATCCCCACCACATAGAAGCCCGAGGTGGCCACCGAACTGAAGAGCGAGACATTGGAGGGTTGCAACAGCGTATCGCTGCGGTCGGTATAGTAAAGCCCGGAGGCCACGATACCCAGTCCGAACTGGATATCATTGGCATAGAACGGTCCCCCGATAATGCTGAAGTCGAATTTTTTGTCGCGTTTCTCCTGGTTGGACTCGGTGAAAAAACGCATGAAGCGTTGCCAGCCGGTGAGCCGCGCGGGCGTGGTATCCGCCCCCACAACGGTCAGGCTGTCAGCAACGGTCAGGGTATCGTTCGCGAAGTGTCTTTCGGCACCACGCTGCAGAGTATCGGTTCTGCGCCTCTCCTTTCCGGCCGGCTCCATGCCCACCGATTCCCGCGCCTCGGTCGGCTGCAGAGCCAGACCGACCGCAATGACCGTCAAGAAAAAGAGATGGCGGAATCGAATCATACGCATAAGGAGGTTCAAGAATAAGCCCTGACAGGCATTAATATTGGAGTTTCACGTTGTCCACCCACAAACTGTTGCCCACGGTTCCCACGTAGGCTCCGCCGTAGCTCGAGGTGATTTGGAGCATCAGGTGCGTGGGCTGCTCGTCAGCATCGGCCCACCCGACTTCGTGAATCGGAACCATCACTCCTTTGCTGTTGCGGCACCAGTTGGCCTGGGCGTCCGGCACCAGCCCCATCTGGGGTTGGAAATAGCTTTGCCCCGTGATATCCCCGTAGTGAATCGGTATGGCGTGTCCGTTTATCCAGTCGGCGGTATTTCGTCCGATTCGCTCGTTGGCCGTGGCCACCCGTTTGGCGTAGACGTTTCCGTCGGTATCTTCCCACCGTTTTTGGAGCATCAGGGTCACATCAGCATAGTCGCGCCCCGGCACCACCTTCTGGGAACTGAAGCCGGTGGCCTTGATGCGGTTGGAGGAGCCGTCGGTATGGTATTTGTAATCCATCACCAGCGCCGTGGGATGTCCCGTGAAGGGAACCCCCTGATTGAGTTTTGCCTGCGGGTTTTTGGTATCCTGGACCGGTTCGAGCATCTCGCCCAGGAAGATGCTCCCCGAAGCCAGAACCGAAATATTGATAACGCCCAACACCTTGACCGTTTCCAGTTTGGTATCGAGTCGGGCACAGTAGCCGTTTCCGCGCCGTTCGGGCACCACCGTGACACTCCCTTTGGTAATGCCGCTCACTTTGGCCAGCACGTTCGAGGTACGCCACGGCGAACGACTGCTGCGGCGATAGGGGATGTTGCCCCGAATAGTGTCGTGCGGGGCGATTTCATAGAGATAACGGGTTTTTCCTCCGATAACGGAAGACTCTTCGATTTCACGCACGACCCACTGGTCGAAATTTCCGAACGAAAGGAGTGCGGTTTTTTGGGCACGCACAGGAACCGCTGCCAGCAGCAGCGTGACCGGGATAAGCCAAGGATAAGGTTTGTTCATGGTCGGTTCCGTTTTTTTGTGAGGAGCGGCACCAAATTTTCCGCTTGGGTGCTGCAAGGTTCAGGTATGGTGTTGTCCTGCCGCTTGATGCACCCAAATAATTGTCAGAAAATCAGGCCACAAAGATAGCAATTCTTACACAACCTGCCACTGCGGTTGGTTTACCACTGCATAGGTAGTATTTTTTGTTGGCATTTGGTATAAATTTCGCATTTTTCACCCAAAAGCGACCACCACTGTCGCCATTTTGGCCATTTTCACGGGTTCTGGCCATCTCCAATCCAACCTAAAAACGCCCACATTTCCCACGCAACAGCTACCACAGGTTTACCGCAGCAAAAGAGTTTTATCAAGAATTATGCCACATTTCCCCTGAAAAATGAAATAGTTATGACAAAAAGGAAGATAGAGAAAACTTATTGCGAGACGATTGCAATGTTTCGCACAATTCTTCGGCTCATGGAGTTGGGTTCCGAATCATCCTCTCCTTCTGCCCGCTTTCCCAAAAGTTCCCCTGAACTTCCGCTCACCGTATTCCGTTAAGGGTTATTTCGCTTTGCTTTTCCGTTTGGCCAAACTATCCTCCACCCAGCGGTCAATCACCTCCTCCACGCCGCGGATGTACTCTTCCCACCCTGCCTGTGTCTGCAGGGCAATCCCGTTGTAGGTCGGGCAACTCTCCTCGAGTAGCGCCAGATAACTGACCGACGCCGCCACCAGCGTCGCCAGAGGAGCTACTTCGGCTGTCGGCCGCTCCGTCAGGGCGGCGACAGCCTCCACCAGCCGCACCCCCGTGGCTTCGCGCTGCTGCCGCAGCGCTGCCACCACAGCATTCGCTCCGCTCAACTCCCACCGATAGAGCCGCCGCAACGTCACATCCTGCCGCAGGTGGTCCACCTGGGCGCGAAACAGGGCTTTCAGATAGGGTGCCAGTTGTTTCCGTTTGCCGGGGAACTCCGAACGATAGTTAATCCAGAAGTCATGCGCCTCGATATAGGCGGCTATCAGCCCATCGAGTGAACCGAAATAACGGTATATCAACACTTTTGATACCCCGGCCCGTTCGGCTACGGCATTTACTTTCAGTTGTTCGAAACCGCTCTCGGCCACCATCTCGCCCACCGCCTGCAACAGGGCCTTTTCGGTTGTCTGTCTGTCTTTTTCCGTCCGCAATTTTGCGTTTTCCATAAGCAAAAACAAAAGTTACCTTTCGGTTACAAAGATATGTAACCAAAAGGTAACTTCCAAATCCAAACACATCCCCACTTCCGCCTACACCATGTCGTCGCCCGTTTTGGCGTATTTGACACGTATCGTCTTGTGGAACGGGATAAAACGCGAGACGACGGCTATCACCAGCGACACCACGAACAACCATCCCAGAATCTCCTTCAGCGCCAGCAAGAGACTCTGCTGCTGGACAATCTGATGCAACTGGGTTATCGCCATTTGGTTGACCTCGGCATAGCCATGTCCCTGAGCCAGGGCACCGTTCAGCGCCGTTTGGTATCGTTCGGCGGCCAACGGGTCTAGCAGCGTAAAGTTATCGGCCAGCGAGTGGGTATATTTTTGCTGCAGGTGGTAGAGCAGGTTGCTGTAGAACGATGTAGCCATCACGGGAGCCAGCGCCGAACGGAAGGTAATCAGGAAAAACGCGTTGTAAATCAAGAATTTCGGATTGAGTTCCTCGACAGCGAAGAGGGCAAAGGCAATAATCAGGGTCAGCATGCCGAGGCCTCGGATGAATATGGGGAAGAAGAGGCTTTCGTAGGTGCTGTCAGGCGAAATGCCGAAGTAGAGCATTCCGAAAAAGAGGGCAAAACAGGCCATTCCACCGGCAATCAGGAATCGGAACCGCCACCGCTGCCAGCGGAACCACCAGAAACAGACGAATGCGGCCAGGCAGTAGCCCGGCAGGAGATAGATATAGAGCGTGTAGGTACGTGTGGGGTCTACCTGCAGGATGGAGGTCATGTAGTTGGTCAGCAGGGTAGTCGAGGTACTGAAGAACATGACTATCATCATGTAGAGATACCCGACAATGGCTTTGGGCTGGTAGAGGGGTTCGAGCCTCAGGTAGGGTTTGCGGGCGTGATACTGGTTCCAGACAAAGAGTGCGATAAGCATCGGTGCCAGTACGATGTATAGCCGAATGCGGAACGACGACATCCAGTCGAGGAGTTTCCCGTAATTGATGACATACATCAGCATGAGCAGTCCGGCCGAGATAAGGAGCATTTCGCGCAGGTGGAGGTCAGAGAGGGGTATTTTCTCCAGCGCACGGTCATGACGAAAAAAGAGCGCCACCAGCAGAATAGCCACCAGCAGCAGTATCATCATGAAGTAATACATATACTGCCAGTTGTAGTAGTAGGCCAGTTCGGCGGTGATAATCATCGAGAGCTGCCCGCCGCAGAAGACCAGCGGGTAGAAGTAGGCATAGAATTCGCTACGGACGTTGTTCGGGCTGAATATTTTTTGGAGGCGGTGGATTCCCCATAGCATCAGGAATGCCTTGAGGAATCCGATGGCGAAGCTGCAGGCAATCAGCACATCGGCATTGTGTGAGCGGGCACAAATCCAGCTCAGCACGAGTTGCAGGAGCAGGTCGCCGAGCAACAAGACTTTCGAGGACAAGGCACGCAACACCCTGGGGATAATGGGGTATGCTACCGCCATGCCTGCCGAGGCGGCATAGTAGCCCATGGTAATATCTTCGGTGTCGGTGCCGAGGGTGTTCGAGACCTCGAGCATGCTCCCGGTGTAGGAGCCGTTGAGCATCGTGATGGGGATAATCACCACAAAGAGCGCGACCACCGCCACCCAGTCGGGCACCCATCGGCGCAGGGGTATTTCGAGGGTTTCGGCCGTAATCATCGTCTGAGGGCTTCGGTTTCGACCATCATGCCGGCCCGCAGCAGCGCCATATCGTCATCCGATACCCCTTCGAAGTCGATGCGCACGGGGATACGCTGCTGGACCTTGACAAAGTTGCCCGCCGCATTGTCGGTCGGCACCAGCGAATATTTCGAGCCCGTGGCCTCCGAAATGGCCGTCACCCGCCCCCGAAAAATCCGTCCGGGCAGCGCATCCACCTTCACCCGCACCTCCTGTCCGAGGTAGATGTGTACGATTTGGGTCTCCTTGTAGTTGGCCGTAACCCACTTGTCGCGGCTGCGCACCAGATAGGAGATGGCCTGCCCCGCCTGCACGAACTGCCCCGGTTCGAGCGTCCGACGACCGATGTAACCGTCGTAGGGTGCTGTCAGCACCGTGTACGAGAGGTTCAGCCGAGCCATATCCAGGTCTGCCTCCTGACGCATTACTCCTGCCTCGGCGCTCACCGTGCGTTTGTCGGCCTCGTGGTACTGCGACTCGGCCGCACGCTTCTGCTCGACAATGGCCTGATAACGCGCCCGTGCCGCTTCATAGGCCGCCTTAGCCTGTTCGTACTGCTGCTCGGGCACCGACTCCTCGCGCAACAACCGCTCGAAACGGTGGTAGTCCTGTTCGGTCTGCCACAGTTTGGCTTTGGCCTCGGCAATGTTCGCATCCTGCACCGCCACGTTGGTTTGCGAAGTACGGACACCCGAATGCACCACGTCCTGTGCCCCCCGTGCGTCGAGCAGCGCCGCTTCGGCCTCCTTGACCCGAATGCGGTACTCGCGGTCGTCGAGCAGCAGCAACGTATCCCCCGCATGCACATACTGATGCTCCGTGAATCGCACCTCACGAATATAACCCGCCACCCGTATGTTCAGCGGGGCCACATACTGGTCGATATAGGCATCGTTGGTCACCTCGTAGTGGATGTAACGCCAGAAATAGGAGGCCGTAAACCACAATCCCGACCCCGCCAGCAGAATACACACCGTGTTCAGCACGATGTTCCGCATGCGGTGTTTTCGCAGCCGCTGCTGCTGTTTTCTCCAATCGCCCATAGTCGAAAATCCGTCTGATTCTTAGAGTCGTCCCGTGACCTCCAGAAGTTGATAATAGGTATAAATCACCCGTGTCCGCGCAGCGGTCAGTTGCAGTTCCACCTCCAGCAGCACGGCATTGGCGTCGAGCAGGTCGGTCAGGATGGCCAGTTGATTGAGGTATCGGTTCTGCATGATGCGGTAGTTTTCGCGCGCCTGCCGCGCCGAGAGCCGCAGGGCTTCGACCTCCTGCAACGCCTCTTCGTGGCGCAGATAGGCAGTCCGCACCTCCACCCGCAACTGTTGTATCCGCTGCTGCTCGGCATTCTGCCGCAACGCCACTCCCAGCCCCGTCGCCCGGATGCGGTGGTTCTCCTTGTATAGGTTCGACAGCGGCATGGTCAGCGAAAGCCCAATGTTCCAGCCGTTGTTGTAGAGGTCCTCCTGTGTCCGCGCAATGGGCCTCGCCAGCGTGTTCGACGCATAGGCCGACAGGTCGGGCAGAAGCACCGACCGCGCCAGCGGAACCTCGTTCCGTGCCAGTTCGGTCTGCATCCGCAGTTGTGCGAGCGTCGGGTCGAGGTCACACGCCTCGGCCACATAGGATTCGTAACTGCCGACCGGCAGCGGTTCGGACAAGAGTGTCGTGTCGGGCACCAGCATCAGGGTCTCCTCCAGCCCCAACAGAATATCGAGTTGCTGAGAGGCAATCCGCAGGTTGTTGCGGGTCTGCTGCAGCGCCAACTGGTCGTCGGTCAGCTGCATCTCGCTGCGCAAGACGTCGTTCGTGGTTATCAACCCCTCACGCTTCATGCGCCGAATGTCCTGCAACCGCCGCTCCGACTCCTCGATGTTTCGGTTCAGCACCTGCTCCTGCCGATAGAGGTTGAAGAGTTCGAGGTACTGCCCCATCAGGCTCAGCTTCACAGCCGAACGGTCACCGCCCGTCTGCAACGCCGCCAACGAAGCCTCCAACTCGGCCTTGCGCACGGTGTATTTCACTCTGCCTCCGCTGTAAATCTTTTGGCTGACATCGACGGCATAGTTTTGCGACCACCGCGGCACATCAGGATGATACGGGTCACTGAGTCCACGGCGGAAAATCACCGGCTGCCCCACATAGGCCCCCTGCAGCCCGACGTTCAAATCGGGCAGGCGGTCTGCGCGTGCCGTTCGCTGTTGCAGTCCGGCCACCTCCTCCTCCAAGGCATCGGCCTGGAGCACCAGACTGTTGGCCACCCCCAGTTCAAAGAGCTGCTCCACGGAGAGCTGCAGTGTATCGCCAGGCTGTGCTTGTACTCCGAGACAGTCTCCGATACCCAGCAGCACGAAACTCCATATTTTAAGCCTTCTGCAAAGCATCCTCTATCTCCATTAGTTCACGGGTCATCCGTTGTATCCGTTGCAGCCCGAGGTGCTGTTCCAACCGGGCATACTGTTCGTTCAACAGGGGTAAAATCCGATGCCAGAAGGCCTCTCCCTCGGGCGTCATAAAGACCAGTTTGTTTCGTCGGTCGGCGGGGTCTTCCCGACGGTAGATATAGCCTTTGCGCTCCAGATTGTTCATCAGGCTGCTCAGGGTCGCTTTTCCCTTGGCGGTTCTCTCGGCCAGGACCTGTTGCGAGACGCCCTGTTCGCGCCAGAGGCTGCTCATCACCTGCACCATTTCATACGAGATTCCGACCCCGTGATTTTTCAGCAGACGCATCACGCACTGTCGAAAAGCGATGCGCATCCGCACGATTTCGATTTGGAGCGTACGGAAGTCGTTACCGGGCATGTTCATGGGGTGGGTGTTTTATCAGATTCCGGATGCAAAGATACGGCACGGGTGCGGAATAGTCAAATATTTGACTATTCCAACGCATTTTGCAGGAAACGGATATATTCCCGATTGTT